>Ga0256840_1001625_pt1 | contig 20824 bp, 27 predicted proteins | sample 355202metaG_FD_185969 | JGI IMG/M metagenome (GOLD analysis project Ga0256840, IMG submission 185969) | Hydrothermal vent microbial communities from Mid Atlantic Ridge, Atlantic Ocean - 355-202 | ecosystem: Environmental > Aquatic > Marine > Hydrothermal vents | place: Atlantic Ocean: Mid...
CCGCGCAACAAGACAGTTCTTTCACATCTTTGTTAAAGGTTTGAGCGCAAAGTTTAATCCCCTCTACCATGGTTAAATAAGGGAACAGTTGCCCAGCCAGATCTTCTATAGTCATTTGATTATGAATAGCCAATACCGCTGTCTGGATCATTTCCCCCGCTTCGGGAGCCAGTATTTGCGCGCCAATTAAACGCCTGCTGCTTTCTTCAATCACCAGCTTAACAAAACCTCTGGTTTCAAAGTTGGCTAGGGCGCGCGGTACATTTTCTAAGGGCAATAAGCGAGTATCCGTTTTAATATTATTGTGCTGCGCTTCTGCCTCGGTTAAACCCACTGTCGCCATTTGTGGTTCAGTGAACATAACAGCTGGCATGACGGATAGATTGATGCCAGCATCACCGCCTGTCATATTGATGGCGGCACGGGTACCTGCTGCGGCCGCCACATAAACAAACTGTGGCTGATTGCTACAATCACCTGCAGCATAAATATGCTCAATATTGGTACGCATATGATCATCCACACTAATCGCACCATCGCTATCCATTTCTACCCCTGCTTTTTCCAGTGCTAAACTGCCGGTATTGGGTGGGCGACCTGTTGCAATCAATAATTGATCACTAATTAGTGTTTGTCCTTGTGTGGTGTTAATAGTGAATTTTCCTGATGAAAGCAATTCTTTTTGGTATGAAATGGCTTGCGCTTGCGTATGACCCAAAATAGTCATACCCTCAGCTTCTAGGATTTTATGCAGTTCTGAACCTATCTCAGGGTCTTCATTAAATAATAAGGAATGGCGTGCTAATAAAGTAACTTTTGTGCCTAATCTTAAATACGCCTGCGCTAACTCTAAAGCGACAATTGAAGAACCAATGACGCACAATGACTCTGGAAGAACTTCTGCTTCTAAGGCTTCTGTTGATGTCCAATATGGCGTTTCTGCCAAACCCGGTATAGGAGGGATACTAGCAGATGCACCAGTTGCAATGAGAAAGCGGTCTGCTTTAATTTCTGTAAAATTACCGTGTTCCTGATCAACAATCAGTGTGTTGGCATCTTTAAATCGAGCACCCCCTTTCACCAAGCTTATCTCGGGATTGGACTCTAAAATATTTTCATATTTAGCAGCTCGTAACTCATTCACCCTTGCCCGTTGTTGTGCCAGTAATTGGTGACGATCAATCACTGGCTTATGTTTTTTAATGCCATCAAAGGCATGGTGTTGTTGCAAATGGGCAATATGCGCTGCACGGATCATGATTTTTGAGGGAACACAGCCTATATTGACACAGGTTCCACCGATAATGGGATTGCGTTCAATCAGCGTAACTCGCGCACCATTTTCCACTGCTCTGAGAGCGCCGGCAAAAGCCCCTGAGCCTGTACCGATAATAGCGATATGTAATTGCTGGCCATTGTTTGCGGCAGAAAGTGTTGGCTTATCTGTATTGGCCTGCTTCTGATCTATTTCTGTGACCTGATAGCCTTTATCTTCGATCTTAGCGATCAGTGATTTCAGACTAGTATCACCCTTAACCGTCAGCACACCATTGCCTTCAGGGTAACAGACTTTTATCTCAACACCTTTGAGAGCATTGAGTTTCTTCTCGATACCCTCGGCACAACTTGGGCAGCTCATACCCTCAATTTTTAGTTGTTTACTCCGCATTTTATGTCCTTATCATTATTTTTCTGGGTGAACATTGGCTGGGTAGCCGACATTGGTCGTGGCTTTGAGTAGGGATTCTATCGTGGTTTTTTTGGGGTCAAAAGTGACATTCGCTGTTTTGCTGTCAAAATCCACCTTAGCACTTTGCACACCATCAACACCTTCTAACGCCTTTCTGATAGTGATGGAACACATCGCGCAAGTCATGTTTTGTATATCAAGCATGACAGATTGACTGTTATTTTGTGTTTGTTCTGTGGATTTAGCTTGTACTATTTGTGTGCTAATAAAACCAGTGATTAAGCTTAAAATAATGAATAAGGTTTTCATTTTTTTCTCCATTAAAGAATATAAATGGCATACCAAGGGAATGCTAATAACAATAAAATCAATATTGAACCGATCCAAAAGATCATTCTTTGTCTTTGTTTAACTTCAGATACTGTACAGGCCTTACCTTCTTCGCAGCTGTCTGGAATTAAATACAGCTTGCGATAACCTAAACCAATAAAAATTAAACTCATAATGATAAAGAAGGGACGAACGACTTCCATTGACGTTAAAGTGCTCATCCACGCCCCACCTATACCTAAAGATAACAACAATAAAGGTCCCACACAGCAGGCCGAAGCGCCAATTGCTGCGAGTATTGCACCTATACCTAGCCAGGGTGTACTTTTTTTAGTGATGTCTTGTTCTTTTGTCATCTTTGTTCTCCTAAGGCGTTATTTACTAAGTTTGAGGTGAATTATAAGCTCTGTTCTATAGAACAGAGTCAAGTCAACTTTATATCATTTAGGAGTATTCAGTATTTTTGCTCTGACTGGTCAGAAAACGCATCAATAAGGGAGCAGTGATCGGTGGAATTATCCTGCTGACAGCCTTTCACCAGAGTGTCTAGTGCATTACGAAGTGCTGTTAAGTCTTTTAGTTGATTATCAATTTGCTGGCGTTTCTGTTCAGCCATTTGCTGTACGTCTGCGCAATGCTTGCCATCTAATGATAATAATTCTGCAATTTCTTTTAAGGTAAAACCTGATTGTTGGGCTCGTTTGATAAAGCAAAGTCGGGCAACTGCTTCTTGTGGATATTTTCGGTAACCAGTAGCTGGTTTAACAGGTTCGGTTAATAACCCTTTGCGTTGGTAATAGCGGATGGTTTCAATAGTGACATTCGCTTGCTTGGCTAATTTTCCAATAGTTATTTTCATTTAATAAGGCCTATATTCTAATTATAAGCATATAACTCAGTAATGTTCGGGTGCTGAAAATTCTCCGTTTTTAGAGGGAAGGAGATTAAAAGGTAGGGTGATTGTTTTTTTATTGGTCAGTTCAACACTTTTAGGCTTATTTTTAGAATGTTCCTTCCCCATTGCTAATTCAACTTCTATATAATATATTTCTTCAGAATCTAGGTGTTTATAGTTCATGTGGTCTCTGTAAATTGTTTAAGCGCTGTTTACTTTACACCTATGCCTTAATTCTATTCAATAGAATATATTGCTATCCATTATTTGCAGAGATTATGCGCTTAATGATCGGCAATCAGATTTTTTAAAATACAGACATACGGAATTATGCAAATGACAGCTCAGAAAATTTTAGTGACGGGTGGTGCAGGTTATATTGGTAGTCATGCTTGTGTTGCCTTATTAGAGGCGGGCTATGATATCGTTGTGGTAGATAATTTATCCAATAGCAGCATAGAATCCTTGGCGCGAGTTAAACAAATAACCGGAAAAACGCCTATATTTGTACAAGCAGATATTCGTGATAAAAAGGCATTAACAGATATTTTTTCTGAACATACTATTTATGCAGTCATGCACTTTGCTGGTTTAAAAGCGGTAGGTGAATCTTGTGTGCAACCCATACGTTATTATCAAAATAATGTTTATGGCACTTTGGTATTGACTGAGGTGATGCAAGAATTTTCTGTTAAAAAAATGATTTTTAGTTCATCAGCAACCGTTTATGGTGAGCCAGATACAGTGAAATATAGTGAAGAGTTGCCGGTATTTGGTGCAACTAATCCTTATGGTAAGTCGAAAGCGATGATTGAGGATATCTTAAGAGATCTATCTACAGCGGATGGCTTAACAAAAGCAAGTCAGCCTTGGGAAATTATTTTATTACGCTATTTTAACCCTATGGGCGCACATGAAAGTGGTTTGATTGGTGAGGATCCTAATGGTATTCCAAATAACTTAGTTCCTTATGTCTCTCAGGTTGCGGTGGGTAAATTGGCGCAGTTGTCCGTATTTGGTGGCGATTACCCAACTGTAGATGGTACGGGAGTACGTGATTATATCCATGTGATTGATTTGGTGAAAGGGCATTTAGCAGCGCTTAAGGCTTTAGACGATTCATCGCTGAATATAGGCTGTAAAGCTTATAATCTCGGCGCAGGGAAAGGTTATAGTGTTTTGCAGATTATTGCCGCTTTTGAGCAGGTGACAGGTAAAAACATCAACTACAAAATCGTTGAACGGCGTACCGGAGATGTGGCTGAGAATTATGCCGACCCTAGCTTGGCTCTACATGAATTAAATTGGAAAACGGAAAAGAATTTAGAAGATATGGTTGAGGATACGTGGCGCTGGCAAAGTCAAAATCCTAATGGTTATAATTAAGGAATACAGAGTAAATGGCAATTGAAATAGAACGTAAATTTTTACTAGCTAATGATAGCTGGCGTGTTTTAGTCACTAAGTCGATTAATTATCGACAAGGTTATCTGAGTAGTGATGAGCATAGTTCGGTAAGAGTTAGAGTCAGCGATGATACAGCAAAGCTTAATATTAAAAGCGCTACGATAGGTTCGCAGCGCCAGGAATATGAATATGATATTCCATTAGCGGATGCTCATGAGTTATTAACGACTTTATGTCATAAGCCTTTAGTAGAAAAAACTCGTCACCTTGTGGTTATTAAGCAACATACGTGGGAGATTGATGAGTTTAAAGGCGAGAATGCGGGTTTAATTGTCGCTGAAATTGAATTATCTACTGTAGATGAGGATTTTGACAAGCCTAGCTGGGTGGGTCAGGATGTGACAGAAGATATAAGATATTATAATAATCAGCTATCTAAAAAGCCGTATACAACTTGGTAGTCGTATCATTTTTGCAACATTTGTTGCAAAAATGATAATAAGCAACTATATTGTTTCTTATGAAACGAATAGTTGCTTTTTTCTTGGTCTTTATTTTCAATGTAATGCCTGCTACAGTCTGGGCATATGATTTAGCGCCTGCTGTTCAGCATATAGAGTCAGAATGGGCGCGTATTCATTATCTTGTTGCTAAGGAGCAACAAGATAATGAATTTAAGCATTTATTGAGTGAAGTTAATCATTTGCAGGCGCAGTACCCAAAGCAAGCGGAGTTTATTATTCTGCAAGCCATTATTGTTGCCAGTAATGCTAAGAATGTTGATGCTTTTAGCGCTTTAGAGGCAATTAATAAGGCTAAAGATCTTTTAATACAGGCTATTGAATTGAGTCCTAAAGCATTAGATGGTGCAGCATTCGTAACTTTAGGCACGCTATATTATATGGTTCCCGCATGGCCTGTTGCTTATGGTGATAATAATAAGGCGCAGCAGTTATTAGAAAAAGCTTTAGCTATCAATGCTAATGCTATTGATGCTAATTATTATTATGCGGATTTTTTGGTAACACAAGGGCAGTTACAGCTAGCACTTAAGTATTTTAATCGCGCCCTAACTGTTCCGGTTAGGGTGACTCAGGTCTTTGCTGATACACAATTGCAAGTGCAGGCACAATTAGCGATTGATAAGTACGGACAAGAAGAAAGTAAGCCAGGGCTTTCTTTGGCTGCAAATTAGTTTTATCTCTTAATTACAGTAGTAGCATTAGAGTGGTTTATTGCGTTTAAATAGCATGCTGACGTAGTACTTAGTTTGTTATTGCTTTTATCTCGATTTCTTAGCGCTTTCACCTAGTCTCGATTTAAGGGATAATGGGGAGTTTTTTCAAACTCACCCCTACAAGCTAAACGCATGAAACAAAAGTTAGAGTCTCTCTTATTAGACGCTGTTACAGCATTAAAAACACAGGGTCTTTTAGCACAAGAGCTAAATCCAACAATCAATATTGAGCGTGCGCGAGACCAGTTACATGGTGACTTTGCGTCTAATTTATCGTTAATGTTGGCTAAACCAGCCAAAATGAATCCGCGCCAATTAGCGGAAAAAATCGTCGACCTGTTGCCCGCCGATCCAGCTGTTATTAAAGTTGAAATCGCTGGCCCTGGGTTTATCAATTTTTTTATTGATCCAAAAGCACAATATCAAATTATCAGTAAAATTCATGAACAAGGCGAGCAATTTGGCTTAAGTCAGGTAGGGGCAGGTAAAAAAGTTCAGGTTGAATTTGTTTCTGCTAACCCAACAGGGCCATTACATGTAGGACATGGTCGTGGTGCGGCATACGGGTCAGCTGTCGCCGATCTACTTGCTGCTGTTGGTTTTGATGTGCACCGTGAGTATTACGTCAATGATGCTGGCCGCCAAATGGACATTTTAGCCGCGAGTATTTGGTTGCGTTATCTTGAAGAATGCGGTGAAGTCCTTACTTTTCCGAGTAATGCTTATCGTGGTGATTATATTCGTGATATAGCGGCTAATTTACATCGCCAAGCGGGTAATGAATATCGTCACCCTATTAACTTGGTATTTGAAGATATTCCCGCCGATGAGCCGGAGGGTGGCAATAAAGATGAGCATATTGATGCTTTGATTCAGCGCGCAAAAACCTTGCTTGGTGCTAAGGAATATCGATCTGTTTTTCAATCGGGGTTAAATGAGATTTTAGCGGATATACGTCAAGATTTAGGTGAATTCGGCATTAATTATCAAGAGTGGTTTTCTGAACGTCAATTAATGGATGATGGCTCTATAGATGAAGCGCTTAAACGTTTAGATGCAGAGGGGCATTTATACGTAAAAGAGGGAGCGACTTGGTTTGCTTCGAGTAAATTAGGTGATGAGAAAGATCGCGTTGTTGTCCGTGATAATGGTCAAGGCACTTATTTTGCTTCAGATATTGCTTATCATATGAATAAGTTGGATCGCGGTTTTGATCAGATTATTAATATCTGGGGGGCAGATCACCATGGCTATATTCCGCGTGTTAGAGCGGCAATGCAGGCTTTAGGCGCGGATACTGAGAAGTTAAACGTTTTATTGGTTCAATTTGCTGTGCTGTACCGCGGTGATGAGCAAGTACAAATGTCCACCCGTTCTGGCTCTTTTGTGACTTTGCGCCAGTTACGTAACGAAGTGGGACAAGATGCAGCGCGTTTTTTCTATGTGATGCGTAAATCTGAGCAACATATGGATTTTGACTTAAAATTGGCTACCTCTAAAACTAACGAAAATCCTGTTTTTTATGTACAGTATGCGCATGCACGAGTTTGTAGTGTGTTAAGGCAGCTTGATGAAAAAGGCCTGGCGCGTGATATTGCTTTAGGTGATGAGAGTTTAGAGCAATTGGTTGAGCCTCAAGAAATTAGCTTGGTAAGTAGTTTAATACGTTATCCTGAAATTTTAGAAAAAGCCGCCTTACAATATGAGCCACATTTGTTGGTCAACTATTTACGTGAGTTAGCAGCAGAATTTCATAGTTATTATAATGCGCATCAATTTATTGTTGATGATGCGGGAGTGCGTAATGCGCGGTTAAATTTAAGTTGTGCGGTAAAACAAGTTTTAGCTAATGGATTAAACTTACTGAGGATTAATACACCGGAAGCAATGTAATGGCCCAAGACTATAAGCATCGTGCAGGTTTACCCAGAAAGGGAGGTAAGGCTGTTCCTAAAAAATCAGGCCAGCGTAAGCCGTCAGCTAAAGCCAATAAGCCTAGAGTCAGCACAAGGAAGTCTGTGCCGGTTGGTAAGAGTGAAAAAGTACCGGCGTGGCGTTGGTTTTTAGTTGTCGTACTGGTTGGTGTCTTTGCTTATTTTTTATATCTCATTTCTTCAAGTACAGCGCCAGCGCCAGAGCCTAGTGACTCAAGTAAGGTAGTTAAACCGGTCAGGCAGGAAGTTAAAAAAATAGAAGTGCAACGTAAACCGTTAAAAGTGATAGCGCCAGTCGCTAAGAAACCGGTACCCAAGCCTGAAGTTCAGTTTGATTTTTATAAGGTTTTGCCGGAAGCCGAGTTTGTTGTACCAAATTATGAAGTGAAAACCCGAAAAAGAGAGGAGCGAGTTGGTAAAGTAAAGAAAGGCGTACTGTATTCCGTGCAAGTCGGTTCATTTCGCCGTTATACAGATGCCGATAGCTTAAAAGCTAAACTACTCTTAATGGGATTCTCGCCGCAGATTGAAAAAGCACCTGTTAAGTCAGTTATTTGGTATCGAGTGAAAATGGGGCCTTATAAGCGAATGGCATCAGTGGATGCTATTAAATCTCGTTTAACAGATAATGACATGGATGCTTTAGTCATTGAGGTGAAGGAATAAATAGAGCTTGAGCGTGTATGCGAGAAGAAAGATTGGTGATTAGAAGCATTCTCTGCTAACGAAAGTTAACAGAGAATGTTTTATTTTGAGTTATTCAAAGTTATTGTCGTATTTTTTTATACCTTCAAATAATTGAGCTTCTTGCTGTACTGTTGTATTGTCCTGATAATTTAAGTGCTCTGTTTCCCTGCTTTTTAAGATTGTAACAAGTCCAATCGCAAGAAATGCACATACAGCAACAATTATAATATAAGTATTATCTTTCTTTTGTTCTTCAGCCATTTTAAAAATCCTATTGTTATTATTGTGAAGTAACCATGCAAAAACTATTTAAGATTTTCATGGTAAGCTTTTATTTCAGATTTAATGTTAAGAGTTGAAAGCTAATCAACTTGTAATGTCGAATTTTGTGTTAGTTTTTACTCGACACAATATTTATAGCATGAAAAAAGTTTTTGTAAAACAAAAGAATAGGATTCTTTGATTAAAAATGAATTATTTTCGCTCCATTCAATTTAATAAATCAATCAATAGTCCACTTAAATTCTGCTGTTGATACTCTATAGTTAAGCGGTTGGATAGAATAATAGATTTTAGCTCAGTGAGTGCATGACTAAAATCATCATTAACGACTAGATAATTATATTCTGCATAATGGCTCATTTCAGTGACAGCATCTTGCATACGTCGATCAATTACTGCTTTGCTATCTTGACCGCGACCTTGTAAGCGTTCACGTAAAACCTCTGTTGAAGGTGGAAGAATAAAAATAGAAATAGTATCTGGTAAGGTACGCCTGATTTGTTCTGCACCTTGCCAGTCTATTTCTAAAATAACATCATTACCTTGTTTTAGGCTGTTTTCTACCGACTTTTGAGATGTGCCATAATAATTATCAAATACTTGTGCATATTCAAGGAAAGCTTGTTGCTTAATCAGTGTTTTAAATTGCTCCTCTGAAGTGAAGAAATAATCACTACCATTTACCTCGCCTGGGCGTTGCGTACGAGTGGTATGGGATACCGATACCATGAGTTTGTCAGTAATGGGGATTAGCTTTTTAATTAAGCTGGTTTTTCCAGCGCCAGAGGGCGCTGAGATAATATATAGTTTGCCTTTTTTCATGATAGGATCCTTACTCGATATTTTGGACTTTAATATTTAGTGAGCTATTAAGTTAATGTTTTATAAGGTATTTAATTGTTGGTTACAAAGTAGTGTGCCCGCCTGTGTGCCCTTTTTTTGTGTGCGTACCCTTGGCGCTCACTGACACGGTATGACACAAGAAAATTAAATAAATGCAATGATAGCCTTTACCAGCGCATAAGGTAACCTAATTAAACATAAAAATACCGTTCAACCTTTATTAGTCACATAAGAAACCGCACCAGCAACGCTAACTTCTCTACCTGCTTTTTTCTCTGCTAATTGGTAAGCACTGGCGGCGGCTATTATTGCGCTTGTGTCGTCAAGAACTGGGTCAGGTTCTTTGCTTTTGCCTTTAGTCACATGATAAACCGCATTAGCAACGCTAACTTGTCTACCTGCTTTCTGTTCTGCTAATTGGTAAGCACTGGCGGCGGCTATTATTGCGTTGGTTTCATCATTGCCCGTTAGCTTTGCTTTGTCTTGTTGCTTTAATAAGCTGGCAGCGGCTAGCTCAATAGCCTGCATGTTTTTAATGGCTGGGTTATCAGTCAATGCCACACTAATTAAGCGCGTTACTTCGCCTGTGTTGGCATCGTAAGTAAATAAGGGAGAGATAAAACGGTACTTATCTTTAGCAAAATGCGCTTTACTAGCAGCCGTCCAATGTACGTTAGTGGCAAACAAGCCCACACCCTCACGCCATTCAAGATTAGCCCCTGCAAACGTACCAGCCGACTCTAACGGCTCTAGGTTTTTGGTAAATAACAGTGATTGGTGGTCATAATCAATCAATATGTTTTGCTTTGTTCCTGTTGCAGCAATCAGCTTATTGGCAATGTCCGCATTTAAAATCCAAGTTCCTTTGCCTGATAGCGCGCCATCGGGTGCGTCAAATTGTCCAGCGGGGAAAATCTGTATTTCATGTCCTGCGCCTGCGCTGTTTAGTGGAAATAGGCAGGCGGCTAGGTTGCTTTGTTGCGTGGTTGTTGTAGGCATGATTTTTTAACTTAATATGATAGTTTCTATTTCGCTGTCTATGCTTGGCTCTTGCTGTGCTAATCGTTTAAAGTTAATTTCAGAAAAGGCAGGCAGGTTAAATTCTGGAAATGAGAGTTCCTTATTGTTTGTTTTAATATCAACTTTATTACAATAAAAATCTAACTCACTTTTAAGCTTGGCTAGTTTTTCAAAGGTTAAAATATATTCTTTGGCTTTTGCTTCAGCTTGGGTTATTCCAAAGTGGCGTTTTATTTCTTTGTAGTCTTCCTGAAGATTTTGCTTAATGTTTATTAGCTCATCAAGGGTACTTGTTATCTGTTGAATAATGCCGTTTTGCTTGTATCTGTCGCGCTTTTCTTGCTCGCTTAATTTTGTTAGCTTATTTATTTTTACTTCCAGCTTGTCCGCTTCGGCTTGCTTATCTTCACCAAGGGCAATACTTGCCATTAGCTTGTTATGCTGGCTTTCTAATTCAATTAGGGCGGTGCCGTGTGTTGTAAAGTCCTTTTGTTGTTCTTTACTGAGTACGCTCTCGGCTTTTTCTATTTTTATCTTGATGGCTTTAATTTCTTTTTGAGCGGCGTAAACGTCCTTTTTTGTAACGGGGCAATACCACGTTTTAAGGGTGTTTTCTTCCTCACCAATTGCCTTGTTAAGCTCGATCATGTTTTTCTGTGCTTGTTGGGACTCATTAAGGCTAATGTCTGCTTTGTTTAATAAATCCTTCCTTTTTTTGAAGAGTTCTTTTGGAATATCATGGCCCATATTTTCAGCTTGATTGATTTCCCTTGTAATGTTATCGGCTTCCCTGTTTAACTCCGTATGCTCTCTGTACTTTAAATCTATTAAGCTGGTGTTATTGATGTAAGATTTTTTTAATTCTTCAATTTTATTTTTTAAGTCTTGGTTTTTTTTTCTTATATCTTTTGCGGTTATCATTATTTTTTACTCGCTTCTGTTTTTACTGTTTTATAGATTGATTGCACACTAACTTTATATTTGCGGGCTAAGTCAATATGATTACTACCGTTAAAATCATGCCGTATATTTTGTTTTTTGTTTTTGGTATCCAGTGCATCGCCTTTAGGAATATAGACAAGAATACCACCCCATCTATGACGTGTACTTTGTGCTATATCAAGGGCAATATTAGCCGCGTCTTTATCGCTTATTGCTGGGTTGTTTTTTATGGATTCCAAGCTATAGGCGTAAATATCTTGGATGATTTCGGGCAGTTCTTGTATTATTTCGGGTATGTGTTCGATTACTTCTGGTAGTTCTTGAGTAGCCATTAATCACCTTTTTAATCGTGGCGTAAAACTTGATTAAACTTGATTGCTGGCTGTTTGTATTTTAACGCGCATTAAAGAAAGACAATAAAAAGCCGCCTTGATATTATCGCGGCGGCTTGGGTATTGGCTGCTTGCTTGTTCGGTTTTTAACCGTTACTTAATTCTTTGTAAATTGCATTTACATCTTCATTTATCGGTATATCAAGCTTTTTTAAGTATCGGTCTATAAAATAACTGGTTGGTACGTGTGCTAATTTACACGCCTCTAAGCCGCGTTCAATAATCTTAATATTGTAATTAAACTCCTCAGCAAGGCTTATTGCCATACTCCAAGTATCGGTGGTTATGTGCTGTATTTTGATGTTTTTGGCGGTGTAGTTATCGGTCATTGTCTTTGTCCTGTCTTGTCACTATTTCGGTTTTTTCTAAATAAAAAAAAGTGAAAACGCGGGGGTAGGCTACCCTCAAAACCCTCATAAGGTAATTTTGTAGATTTATTTCCCAATAAAAAAGCAATATTACTCACTAATTAACTGTGATTACTTCTTTCATTTATGGCTTGCTGGTGGCGTGTTATATAGCGGTTGCATTATTTAGCCCCTCATGACTTTAAAGCCTTGCTGCTGGTAAATGGTGGCGCGTTTATTCCATGCCGACACACCGAAGCCGCACTTATCAATAATATCTAATACAAAGGCTTTGCTTTTGTTTGGATAAGGTCGCCTGCAACGTCCTATGCTTTGTATTAATCTGGTGGCGGCTGGGGTTTCGCGATCTACTGAAGCTGATACAGGTGCGCCAAAAATTAAGGCTGATAAGTGGGGTAAGTCGATACCCTCGGATAATAAGGACAATGTACCTATAATTAATTGTGCCTCGGGTGCTTGTGCCATGCGCTCTGCCCGTACCTTTGCGGGTAACTGTCCATGTAATACCAATGCTTTTACATCTCGTTCATGACATAGTGAAGCCAATAACTCACAATGCCTAATATGAGCGCATAAGATAACCGTACCCATTGCCTTTGATGCTTTGATAGCATGACCAACAATAATAAGGTTTCGGCTTTCATCATCCACCAATACATTTAAAAACTCTGTCCAGCTTTCCACGTCTGCATTAAATTCATGCTGTATTTTCTGTACGCACACGGGTAAGACTTTACCTTGTAACTGGTCTTGTTTAATTTCCGCACATACATCACCCAATGCCCCGTTAATCATAAACTCCATATTGTCGCGCCTTTGTGGTGTTGCTGATAATCCATATTTATATTTAGCATTTAAACCATTAATCACGGTAAAAGCTTGGCTTGCTGGTAGGTTGTGGCATTCATCCGCTATCACTAAGCCATAGTTAAGCTGTGAACAATCGCGCTTACAAAGTGATTGTGTCAAGCCAATGGTAAACTGCTCACCCTCTGAATTTTTACCACCACCAATTAAGCCAGCGTCCAGCCCTGTAAACTGCTTTATGGCATCCCTCCATTGTTTAGCAAGGTCTTTGCTTTTAACTAATATCAAGGTGCGCTGTTGAAGTCGTGAAGCCAGTGCAATACCTGAAACCGTTTTCCCTGCACCTGTCGCCGCGATCATTAACCCACCCTTAGCAATAAGGGCATCATTAACGAATTTAAGCTGATACGGTCTTAATGCTCCTGCAAATGGAATGCTTACCTTTATTGTGCGGCGTTCGTCGTTTACTTCTGGGCTAAAGGTTTGTAGCAAATAATCAAGTATGCCTATTGGGGCAATTAATCGCGCCATAGGTCTGTTTACCTCACGATCAATTAAACAAAGATTACGATCAATACCACGTGTGCTTCTGCCAAAACTTATAGCATCCTGATACTTAGGGTTAGAAAAAGTGAATTGTTTAATAATCTGTTGCTCGTTGTCGGGCGTGGTTCTTATTTTGATGCGGCTGGATAGTGTAATTTTCATAATATTCTTTAAATAAAAAAAGTAAAAACGCGGGGGTAGGCTACCCTCAAAACCCTCAAAAGTGGGTTATGAGGGTTTTGAGGGTTCATAGGGTAGCCGTTTTCAGGTTTTTTTTATGAATTCAGGATTGATTGAATATTTAAAAGTCTGCCTATTTGCGCCTGTTGTTTTTATTCCAACGATATAGTTAAAATCTTCAAGCAACTGCAGCGCATCCTTAACAGTATCGTTATCTGTTAATCCTGACCATCCGCTTTGTTTTATATCTCTAGCAGTAAACCCATTAGACAACTTGCCTTGCTCTATCTTATCCAAAATTAAACGCGCTGCTGTGCGCTCTGAGTTTAAGCCTATGCCGTAAATTCTTTCCGCATGGGTGCGTAGGTACTCGCCCCACTGAATAGCCTTAATAAGTGATTTTTTACTGACTGGCTCAATGGTGTTTTTTTGTTCTGCTGCTAGTTCTGCAATGTGAATGATTAAAGCTAAGCTTGGGATAAGTGAACGGTATTTAGTTAGGTGTGATTCCATAACAGGATGCAAGCTCCCCTCTCGTAGCTCAATTTCAAGCTCGGTTAGCCATTCAATGAATAAAGACTGAGCATCCTCACTAAATCGAATATAAGGTATTTCCTCGTCTTCTGGTTCTGGGAATTCAATCTTGTTGGCAATCGCATCATAAACATTAAAAGCTTCGTCTTTAGCGTCCTTGTTTGGGTAACGGTCTATGTATTTCCATCTTCCGTTTTGCTCTGGATAGACGGCTAATTGTAAGCGCTGTATAAACCCATCATCATAAGAGCCACCCGCCATATTATTCATAATATAAGGCTGTAACTTTGCTGGCTGAATACCGCCTAATACGCTCGTGGTGGTTGCCTGTATATCAATCGTCCCCCTACCTATACGGTCATAAGTGTATGAACCTAAGCCGCCAAAAGACTCAATCCAAAACTCTTTATCATTGGCTTTGTCTTCACGATCTAAAGTCTTTAACCAGCCGCTTATCTCGTCTCTAAATAACAATAAGCCGTTTGGGTTTTCGTTTAACAACTCGCCTAGCTTCTCGATAGTAGCATCGTAAACAATGTACCTTTTTCGTTTTGGCGCGGGGGTTTCTTCCTCGGCTGCCATTGCTAGTAATTCCCTAGCTTTTGCATTATCTCCTTTATTTACAGCGTTTTTAGCGTATTTGCTTATTTTCTCACCCGTTAGCTTCATCATCTCCTTATCAATCTCAAATTCTTTGAGTTTTTCCTCGTGGCGCTCTCGCTCCTCAATTTCTAAGCGTTTTAGTGGCTTTAATGCCTCTGATAATGCTGGCGTTTTCATTGCGCTGGGTCTACCTACTGCAAAACCCCATAAATTACCCACTACCAGCCAATCATCATAAGCTTTAGGTTTTATTCCGACCGACCTACCAATGACTGCCGATAAAGTTACCATTGCGCCTATAGCTGGGTAATCAGGTGGGCATTGCATCCGCTCTGATATATCCTGAATCCACATTCTTAATGAGTCAGGTAATAAATTAAAGTTAAAGGGCTGTACCGCTTTTAAAGCGTCTGGAATAGGCTTTAATTCTCCCCACTCAATAGGTGGCTGTGTTTCCAGTGCAATAACTCCATTGTCTATAATTTCATCGTTAGGGCTCATGCTCATGCTGTCGCCTCCTTGCTAATAAATTTCATTAGTCGCTTAAACTTTGGAATACACCATAAAACCTTTAGCGCGCCATGTTTTAGCAGTGACCTTGATAGCTCGGTTAGTCGATCATAAGTTTCCAGTGTTCCATTAGAAAATAAAATAACTTCCTTGCAGTAAACAAAGTCCCATCTATAAGCATTTATAGCATCACCTAAAGGTAATAATGTTTTAACAACCTCATTCATCCAGCTAATAGACTGCGCTCTGCTCCAAGCCTCTGAGCCTGTGCAAATGATTATATATTCTTGGCTATCGGGGATATTTTTAGCGTATGGGGGCAATTTAGGCATTAGACACCCCCTTTATTTTCTAAGCGATACTCCGCAAAAAAAACCTTTCCAAACCTGCCTTGCTTGGCAATTCGTTTAGTGCTGATCTGATAACCTTGCTTTCTTAATTGGTGAATTCGTGCCGATAGTCGATAACAACCCAATTCATTTAGGGCGGTCATTGGGTTAATACAGGTGTGTTCTTTTAGCCATTCAAGCACGGCTAAATCTTGTGTTATTTTTTTCATGTCCTAACCTTTTTTTTGTTAGGGCAAAAACTAGAATATTGCTATAATTAACACCGCTGGTTGGTGGTAAAAAATCTTATCCTAGATATAAGCCCTTGTTAATCGTTAGTTAATAGGGGCTTTTTTATGCCTGCTCTAAAGTGTAACTAAGGTCTTTTCCGTAAATATCCTTAAACGCTTCAAGGGACGCTATAGCCTCCTGATTAGAATAAAATTCACCCGTCAAAAAGGTCGGTCTTTTAGGCTTAGCTCTAATATGTATCGGCTCATAACTCACCCCCTGATTTAATCTCATCATCCAAAGCCATAGCCAATAGCGTAAAAAATGCGTTCTTTACTAGGTCGTTAGGGAAGACTAACGCGCCACTGTCGGCAAAATCACAAAGAGTCATGATTGACTCGGCTTTCAATTGCTTATCATCCTTTGGAATTTGTTCACTCATCCCCTGAATAGTGCGAAAGGTTGCGCTATTAAGTAAAGTATTTAATTCTTCTGTGTCGGTCTTGTTAAAGGGGCTTTCTATTTCGATATTAATCATGCCGCACCCCCAACCATGCAAGAAAATTTCACTATTGCATCTGGGTATTGCTTGGCTTGATTAAAGCTAACTTGTTTGGCTATTAGCTGCCTTGTGTCTTTTGCCAATACGTTAAATAAAGACGTTTTACGCGGGGTATTCTGCTCTAATTCGTCTAGCATACGCACCAGCTCCAAAGCATCGGCTTTTAATATGGCGCGTGCTTTGGTGTGGGCATCACAGCAAAAGGAATCGAGGGAAGAGCTGATTATTTCGACTTGTTTTTGTAATGATTGTTGTTTGATATGGCTAACGTGAATTGTTAGCGGTTTTTGTTTGGCGGTTTCTTGGGTGTAGTGATGTTGTGACATGACTAACTCCTGTTCAGTAGTTTTTAAACCACCACCAAAAGTTACCAAGCTTTGGGCGGTAGATGTAAAGGGTTGGTAAACTGGGAACAGGTTCCAGCAACCCCTAAGGGTTCCCCGTACACCTACCATAAAGGAGTTAAAACGGATTGATTCCGCTTTAATTATTTTGGGTAGACATAAAAAAACCACTGTAGAAAGTGGCGGTTTTTCGCCTGTTCTAATCGAGTTACCAAGCCCGACCTTTGAATGTGTCAAAGTAGCGCATAGGGTAACGCTGCTTTGTGCTGCTGTCAATAACATTTATGCTGCCCCTTGTTGTTTCGATTCTATCCACTCGCGCACCTCTTCCACTTTAAAGGCTGATATGCCCTCCGATAGTTTTACTGGTGCTGGAAAATCGCCTGATTTAACTTTTCTAGATAACGTGGATGCGGAAAACGGCACAAATTGCAGCAATGTTTTTGTTCTTACAAAGCCTATGTTGGGCAGTTGTTTTGGTTCTTGGTGGTGTTGTTTTTTCTTGGTAGTCATATTCTCGGTATGCGTTGTTATTGGGTCGGGTGATAGCTTATGCCTAAGCATGAAAAAAAGATTTTAAAGCGCATTAAAGTTTTGGTTTAAAAAGTGTAATAAAGTTACAAAACACTTATAAAGTAAGCGCATAAATTCACACTAAGCCCTTTAAATATAAGGCGTGTAAGGGCTTTAAACTTTGTGGTTTATTTTTTTTCAGTTGATAATGACTAAATCCATTTAAGCAGCCCCTTTAGGTAAGAGGTTGTTGTGCGTTGGCTCTGTGCGTTCCTGTGCTTCAATCCAAGCGGTTACTTCATCTTGGTAATAGAGTTTTTTATTGAGGATGTAAACGGCTTTGGGAAAGGTTTTATCTGTTTTGCTTTTACGCCATAGGGTAGTGGCTGATTGTCCTGACTGGTTGCAAAATTCTTTGGTGGGGATTCTGTGTCTTGCTTTCAATGATACGCTCCAACTTTCGGTTAATGTTGGGGCTATCATCCTTGCAAAAGTGCGTTAAAAATAGGTAGGCTAGTTAAGAAAACTCACCCACCCTAAAGGCGTTTAACAGGGTTGGTATTTAGTTAATGGGTGGGTGGTTTACTTAGTTGTTTTGTATGAAAGTAATTTAATAACAGTGGGTTAATGGGTAGGTGGGTTATCTTTCTGGGGTCTTGCTTGCTCCGCCTTTATCGTTCCAGTTTGATACTTTCGATACTTGATTTACTATGGCATCGTTATTTATTTCACCATCATCCTTTAATAATCCAAAATCTTCGGCATGAGCAGTTAGCCAGCTTTCTAAATTTTTCTTAACCGTCTTGCCATTATCTTTGTATTTTTGCTCTGTAGATACAGCTTCCCACGCTCTAATAGCTGCCACCAGTTTAGGTGCGTAACATTCGTGATTTTTATCAAAATAATTAGGCTTTTCTTTATCGTCATTATCGAAGAAAAAAGCAGGTTTAACCCCGTTTCCTGATAGCCATATTTTAAGTTTATCAACTTCAATTAAGCTTTTTTTCCAGTCAATTTCATCACTATCGCCATTCCCATAAAATTTAAGTGTCGCTTCTATTTTGTCAAATTCTATTGCGTTAGTTAGTGCAGAAAAATAAGCTGTAAAGTCATCAGGTCTGTTTATTTCATCATTTTGTAATATAAAATCTTGATGTTCGGCTGGATTTTCTCCTGCAATTAATAAAGCTGCCTGAACTATTGTTAATGTGTCGTGCAACTTCCACGCCTGTAATTTATCTATATTCAAATATAACACTCCATTCAAAGCATATCATTCCAGAAAGGTATCACCCAAAGCGGGGAATGAGTCCGCTCTTTCAGCCGCTAAGCCTAGGGTGATGTTTGATTATAAACTAATTCTTATAAATCTCTTTACGGTGTCCGATCTTAATAACATCTATTGTTAGTACGTCATCAAAGATGGAATAAACCACGCGATAATCCCCCGTCCTGATTCGATAGGTATTAGTTGAGCCTGTTAATTTTTTGCACCCGTTTGGGCGTGGTTCATGTACAAGCCCTTGTAGCAAGTAAATTACCTTTGCGATAACAGGTTTAGGTAATTTGAGTAGACTTTTTTCTGCTGATTTTTTTAGCTCTACCTTATAGCAGGTCATTGGCTTTAAGCTTTTTGATTACACTATCAAGCGATACGGTAGGCTCGTTTTTTAATTCTGCAACGGTAGCAAGGTCTCTTAAATCCTCTAATAATTCATCATATTCATGTATTGGCAAAATGACGGATATTTTTTGCCCTGATTTATCGGTTATAAATTGCTCATTCATGGTTGTTCCTCTTTTAAGGGTGGCTATTGTTTTATTATAGCTTTCTGTATCACTCGTTATCATTTTAATACAGTCAGTGACATGTAATTTTTATATATCAGGTTGTTAGTGTTACCCTGCTTTTTTTTTAAAGGGGATAATATTAAAATCTTGATTACCCTCGCACTCATTCAGAAAGTTAGCCAATGCTTGTAAGGCTTTCTTACGCTCATCAAAATAATCATATCGGTTGTACACTCCCTCAACGCCCTTTATTTTGTGATTAATGCAACGCTCCCCTATATGGGGAGGAAAACCTAATGACTCTATATGTGTTCTTGCCGTTCGTCTAAAGTCGTGAATGGTAAACGGCTCTATGTCGTCTGGTAGGGCATTAAGGACTTTTTTAAGGGCTACATTCAGGGTTGATTCGCTTATGTAAGGTAATCGCCTATCCTGTGCTTTTCTGGCTGGTAATAGCCAATCATTACTATCTGATAGGGCTATCAGTTCATTTATTGAGTCGATAGCCTGACTTGGTAAGGGGATAATAATAGCGGCTTTAGTCTTGGTGCTTTCCTTGGCAAGTGTCCAAGTGCCATTATCTAGGTCAAAATCCTTTATTTTTGATTCGATAAGCTCGCGCTTTCTTACTCCTAGCATTAAGAGTAAGCGCATTGTTACAAGGTTCACATGAGAAAACCCTTTAGCCTGTCGCATTGCTTTAAAAAATAATACTAACTCATTACGGCTTAAAAACCTTTCCCGCGCGCTTTCCTTGCCCCCTGCATCTGATAGATCAAAAGCTGACGCTGGGTTATATTCGACAATATGCCGCTTAATAGCATAATCAAAGATATGCTTAAGTATTCTCAATACATCATTAGCCACGGTTGGCGCGCCTCGCTCAACAACTTTCCTTAGTATCGCGTCTATGTGTAACGGTTTAACATCTGCTGCTGGCATATTGCCTATATAAGGCTTAATATCCTTTTCAATTTTGGAGCGTACTATATTGGGGTGTTTCCAGTTGCCCAATATGGTGTCTGTAAAATATTTATCTGCTAATTGTCCAGCCGTTAAAGCGTTTTTCTTTGCCTCGTTTTTTTCTATGCTATCTAGCTTTCTATTCTGCTTTTCTGTGGCTACGTCATAGCCAAGCGTCACCCTCGCTCTTAACTCTTTCGCCTGCTTTCTTGCATTGGCTAAAGACAAGTTAGCATAGCTACCAAGTGTGATTACTTTCCTCATTCCTGATAGGCGGTATCTAAACCGCCATGAAGGAGTGGCTGTATTTTTTCTATAACTTAAAAAATAAGCCTTTCACTAAATCATCACCTCTTTGCTCGAATCGCTCGTTGTTGCGTATCCAAGCTTGTATTTGTTTATCATTTAATAGCATTTTGTAACCTATTTTAGAGTTTGTCGGTTTTGTCAGTACCTAACCCCCGCGTTTTTACTTTTTTTATTCGGTAAATAAATATACAAAACCACCTTATGAGGGTTTTGAGGGTAGCTTACCCCCGCGTTTTCACTTTTTTTTATTCGGTAAAATAGCAAATGTGAGTAGGTGGGCATACGTAAGTTACCCACTATTTGTAGGTGTGTGCCCTCGCGTGTGCCCTTTTATTGTAGGTCAGTATGAATATATATGATAGCGTAAGACACAAAAAAGCCGCTTAGATAGCGGCTTATATGGGGTTGTGGTGATGTATGGTGATGTATGGATAGTTACTCTATGTTCTGGACTTGTTCGCGCATTTGCTCAATGAGTACTTTCATCTCTATAGAAAATGCAGTCATTTCTTTGTCAGCTGATTTTGAACCTAAAGTATTCGCTTCACGATTCATTTCTTGCATAAGAAAATCTA
>Ga0256840_1001626_pt1 | contig 20822 bp, 24 predicted proteins | sample 355202metaG_FD_185969 | JGI IMG/M metagenome (GOLD analysis project Ga0256840, IMG submission 185969) | Hydrothermal vent microbial communities from Mid Atlantic Ridge, Atlantic Ocean - 355-202 | ecosystem: Environmental > Aquatic > Marine > Hydrothermal vents | place: Atlantic Ocean: Mid...
CGTCCAAAAGAGTATGCAAGGTGAACAGCGCTCTGATGTATGCCGTTCCACTCCGGCTTTACTTTCGCCCCGGTATATGCAAGAACTATTCCGCCGCACATTCCTATGCAGTGCCCGAACGCTCCGAGAAATGCTATTGTAGCTATAGAGAGCAGGTTGACGGTATCCATCATTTCTCTCTTATCTTTTTAGCATATTTGGGATTGGCCATATGTTTTCCCTCTTTCATATGCTCTATTACGGTATCAAAGTCGATGGTTCCCGCTCTATTTTCTTCATAAGCGCCGAAACCGTAGTGCATAGGAGTCTTTTCAGATATTGTGTAGTGTGCACTGTTAGCATCTATCCACTCTTTTGTATCAAGTGCAAATACCCATAATTGTCTCTTTTTGGGCATAGGATGTTCTGCAACCCATAAAGCAAGGCATCCTATATCGTCGAAAAATATTGTTTTTCCGTCATCTTCAACAAGCTGAGCCGAAAAATTGGTATCAACTATATCCATTTTGCATCTACTGCACTGGTAGGCATGCGGAAAGATATTTACGGCTCTTTTTTCGGTATTTCCCGTCAATACCACTTTTGGATGCGGTTTTTCTGCTTGCATTAAAACAACTGTCGATATCGCCAAAATGAGAAGTAAAACTATTGTTAGCGGTTTTAGAACTTTTTTCATAAAGAGAATAGTATCGCATGGATGTTAATTTGAAGTTAACCGGGCAAACCCGGCCAACCGTATTATTTTTTTCTGAAGATAACCGAGTGCAGATATTTCAGCTGTGTTGGCGTAAGAGTGTTTTTTGTATCGTATATGCACTCAAGGTGAATTTTCGTAGCTTTTGCTTTCAGCTCCGCAAGTTTATCTACCTTGCTGCTCAACCCTTCAGGCTTTGCTCCCTTCATCGCTGCTTTTACGATCTCTCTTTGAAGCTTTATTACCTCTTTTTTTAGAGGTATTACGCTTCCTAAGGTTGCTTTTCGTATCTTTAAAAGCTCCACTTTCTGTTTAGGCGTAAGAGCCAGTTTCGGGTCGTCCCACCTCTTTTTCAAGATCATCGTATAGTGTGGAAGGCCGGAAGTTATAAGAAAGGGAGAACTATTTTTCATCCCCTTTTTGCTAGCTTGCCCTGCAGAGGCGCTAACTGGCGAAAAAAGTACCATCAAGGCTATGAGAGATGCCGTTACCGTTTTGAGCATTGCGACTCCTTTTTTGAATTTATGTGGGAGTATATCATAATTACCATTACTGAAAAGATAAGGGAGCTTTACGCTCATTTTATACTTCTTGGCTATAATTTTCGGCAAACGGGCTTACAGGGAGATGGAAAGAGGGGGGAGAGCTATGAACAAGTCATAGGGTAGACAGGTTGTGAAAAAGGTATAGAGAGTGACGCTCTTCAGGCAGATTAACGCAATTTTCTCCATTATACTTCTACTGGTTCTTGGGACCGTGCTGGCTATCGGTTTCATAGATAGCAGACACTACATTCAAAATGAACTCTACTCAACTGCCAAAGATGCCGCAACCTCTTTGAGTCTTATGATGTCCAAAGCGGGAGGAAATGTCGCAGCTATGTCGGTGATTGCCGATGCCGTAGTAAAAAGCGGCAGAATAAGAGAGATAACCCTATATGATCAGTACGGAAATATACTTTTTACAAAGAGCCGGGAGGTCGAAACGGAAGTTCCCGGATGGTTTGAAGAGATTGCAGACCTCTCGAACGATACGGCTGTATCTGAAATTTTCGACAATTGGCGTACTATAGGTGTCTTGAGCGTAGAGGCCGATAAGAGTGACGCTTTGAACTATCTCTACGACTTTTTCAAAAAGATTCTTATCATATTTATAGTCGGCGGTACCATAGGAGCACTTTTCATATATGTACTTCTGCGTATGATAATGGAGCCGTTAAAGATGGTTATAAAGCAGGCTGAAGGGGTACTGCACAATCGGTTCTTGCTGCAAAACGAACTTCCCTCCACCGAAGAGTTGAAACATGTGACTATGGCTATGAACCAGATGGTGAGCCGAATGAAAAAGGGGCATGAGACACTCTCCTCCGTAATGGAGAAAAATAGGGAGCTTGAGTATATAGACCCGCTGACTAAAGTGGGTAACCGGCGCTTTTTCATGGTTAAGTATGAAGAGTACTCACACGCCGAAGACAACAGGGCATGGGGAGTTTTGCTGGCTGTCAGGCTCGCAGACGTTCAGGAGGCGAACAAGTTAATAGGTTTTGACAGAGTCGATATGATCTACAAAGATGTCGCGGCAATCTTGTCGCATGACATCGAAAATATCGACGATGCCGCCTGCTTCAGAGTCTCGGGTACCGAGTTCGTGCTGCTTCTGCCTTCATACGATACCGAAGATGCCCAAACCATTGCAAAAGCTCTGGTCGAAGATATTAGAAAGATGATGGAGAAGAGGTACGAAGAGGTGGCAAAATCGCTCTTTGCCGATGCTGCCGTAGCGGCTTACGAACATAAAGAGCCTATAGGGCAGGTACTCTCCACAGTCGATCTGGCTCTAAACGAAGCGCTCTACAAAAGCGGTGATGCCGTAGTGGTAGCGAAACGGGAGCGCTCTTTGCCTATGAGCAAAGTGGCGTGGAGAGAGCTCATAGAGAGCTCTTTGAAAGAGGGGCGTATGGAGCCGGTATGGGAAGATGTGCACGCTATAAACAGGCATAAACTTTTTGCTTCCGTGACCTTCGACCTTGTAACACCGGATGGAAAGAGGATTCCCTACGGTACGTACCTCTCGATGCTTCTGCTGCACGACCTTTTTCCAAGATATATAGAGTATACGCTCGATTATCTCGATTCGGTCCCGATTTTGCGAAACGACAGGATAGCTGTGGAGTACCCTCTGACATGCCTTTCAAACCCGAGAATGTTCGAAAAGGTGAAAGAGAATCTCGATCGTCTGAAAAAGAGGGGAGTCGAGCTGATCATAGAGATTCCGGAGAGCGATCTTTCGAAGATAGACTCATCTACACTGAAAAAGATAACGGAGGAGCTGCGCCGAGAGAAGATCTCTTTTGCCGTAAGCCGTTTCGATGCCGACAAAGATACGATAGAGCTGCTCAAGAGGGCCAGACCGGAGTATGTGAAGATGTATGTCGGTCAGTTTGTCGATATGAGCGACTCTTTCAGAGACTCTATGACTCCTATTTTGAAGAGTTTCGGAGTGAAACTGCTGCTGCACGGCATAGATGAAGAGCATGACATACATGTTTTGAGCAGGCAGGGAGCCGACTACTTTATTATCGGTAGGTAAGATTATCTAAAAGGAGACCTCTAAAGAGTGAAAAAGAGGAACCCATGGTAAACATATCAATATATCTTGATATATGCAAACAAATACGCTACTATTTCAAATCTCAACATCGGAGTGCCTCATGGAAGCGATGGAGGATTTTCTCAAAACCGTCGGTGCTCTCTACGACGAGACGCGCGTGATGCTTCTCAAATTCATAGAGCTTTACGGCCCTCTATGCGTTTGTGACCTCGAAGCATCTTTCAAGATGACCCAATCGAGGCTATCGAGGCATCTTAAAATTCTCAAAGATGCAGGGTTTTTAAGAGCGCAAAGGAGCGGCAGATGGACATACTACGCCATCAGAGCCCCTATGGATCGCTTCAGAATGGAGGCTTTAAAGGAGATAGACGCCATGCCTCTGAAACTGCCGGAACTTGAAAAAATATCTAAAGAGTGTGAAATATGAAAAGAGTGTTGATTTTGTGTACGGGAAACAGTTGCCGCTCCATAATCGGTGAGGCACTTGTGAACAAGAAACTTGGCCCAAAAGGGGTAGTCGCCTTTAGTGCCGGAAGCAGACCGAGCGGGAGAGTAAACCCAAATGCCAAAAAGGTGCTTGAAAGTATGGGAGCATGGAGAGACTCCTACTACTCGAAAAGTATAGATGAGATTACGAAAGAGGGGCCGTTCGATCTTGTCGTGACAGTTTGCGACAATGCAAAAGAGTCTTGTCCCATTTTTTGGGGCGGGGCTAAAACGGTACATCTGGGCTTTGAAGATCCCGACGGTAAAGAGTTTGAAGCTTTCAAAAAAACGGCCGAATCGATAGAAAAGGAGTTGATACCGCTTATAGAGAAGGAGTTGTCGTGAAAAAAGAGGTCAAAGTTACTCAAAATGGAGTCAAGATAGAGTTCATGGGAGAGGTTAAGGTGGAGAAGATCGTAAAGATGGTGCAAAACTGCGCTACCGGAGAGTGCGAATGCATGAGCTCTGATGTAAAGAGCAGAGTAAAAAATATGGAGGTAAAAGGGGAAGATGGTGAAGTTACCCTTGAGCTTACGGGCGAAGTGGCAAAGGAGGAGATAGAGGAGGCCCTTAAAAGATCGAAAGTGTTGAACTCTTAAGATGGCACTCCCCTTAGCGATATTTGTAGTTACCCTAATTTTTATTATTTGGCAGCCCAAAGGACTTCAGATAGGCACATCCGCCGTCGCGGGTGCACTTGTAGCGCTTCTGCTTGGCGTAGTCTCTGTTTCTGACGTTGTGGAGGTCACCTCCATAGTGTGGGATGCCACACTCGCTTTCATCGGAATAATACTCCTCTCGATGGCTCTTGATGAGATAGGCTTTTTCGAGTGGGCAGCCATAAAGATGACGAAGCTTAGTCTAGGAAGCGGCCATTTGATGTTTGTGAACATCCTGCTGCTTGGAGCTTTGGTAGCGGCATTTTTCGCCAACGACGGTGCCGCACTCATTCTGACTCCTATCGTTTTGGCGAAGATGAGGTATCTCAAGATGGACCCGAAAGCGATCTTCGCCTTTTTGATGGCAGGCGGATTCATAGGCGACAGCGCCTCCAACCCGCTCGTCATTTCCAACCTCACGAACATCGTAACCGCCGGCTACTTCGACATTGGCTTTTTCGAGTACCTGAAAGAGATGTTCTGGCCAAATTTGCTCTCAATTGCAGCTTCCATCGCCGTTTTATGGCTCTTTTTCAGAAAATCGATACCGAAAAGGGTAGATATAGAGTCTCTGCCTGAGGCAAAAAGCGTCATACGAAACGAAAAGATGTTCAAAATAAGCTGGTGGTTTCTCGGTGCACTTCTGGCCGGCTACTTCATAGGTGACGCTTTCGATCTACCCGTATCTCTTTTTGCGCTCGGCGGTGCGCTTCTCTTTCTGTGGATAGCTTCAAAACATCGTGCCGTAAAACCGATAATGACCATAAAGACGGCTCCTTGGCAGGTAGTATGGTTTTCCATAGGGCTTTATGTAGTGGTATTTGGGCTTAAAAACGGAGGTTTGACCGATGAGATAGCGCAGTGGCTTTTGTATATGAAGAGTTACGGCAGCGAAGCATATGTAATAGGGACGGGGTTTCTCTCGGCTATCCTGAGCTCCGTTATGAACAATATGCCGACCGTTATGGTTATGGATATAGCTATAGAGAAAACGGGAGACACCTTTTTGGCTTATGCAAACATTATAGGTTGTAACCTGGGGCCGAAAATGACCCCGATAGGCTCTCTTGCAACTCTTCTTTGGCTGCATGTTCTGGCTAAAAAAGGGGTCAAAATCGGTTGGGGGGAGTATATGAAGGTGGGGCTCATAGTGACTCCTCCTGTTCTATTGGTTGCACTACTTGGTTTGATATAATGTTTTGTTTGTAAACAACTCTATATTAAAATAATAGAGTAAAATTGAAAGGATTTGGTATGCCGCACCATAAAGATCATGAAAAATTGGAAGCTATAAAAGAGGCTATAAAGAGTTCCGAAAAATTGACTCAAGAGCAAAAGAGCAACGCTTTGGCCCATATAGAGGAGTGGTACAAAGAGGATAAAGCTTTCGGCTCTTTGATAGAGGCCCTTGTAGAGAAGTTTGCCGAACTTGAGCCTATTCTTGCCGAGCTGGGGTTGGTTTAAAATTGAATGTTGAATGTTGAATGGTTAGAGCTTAGCTCTCTTTTTGACCCACCATCTAATAGTTCCCGTAACCATAAGAATCAGCAGTAAAAGAGCTGCACCATCGTTGACCCAGATCCACCAGGATGCGAAAAGTGTGCCGTCATGAAGAGCCATAAGCAAAGAGTATAGTGTAGCCGTCTTGAACTCCGGCAGCGGCTCCTTCGGTACATGGGAGCTGAAGAAGATGGTTCCCTCTTTAGTCTCGATTATATCTTTGAACATATGGGGGCTGTTTTTTAGAATACTCCACTTACCGTTTTCATATATCCTATTGGGTGCTCCCATGCCGCTGACGAAGAGCCTCTCTCCTTTTCTGAACATTCTGTAGGCAAACCCTCTACTCTCAAGCCTCCACTTTTTCAAATCTTCACTTGTAAAAACGCCATATCTGTTGCCTATTCGGTAAAGTTTGCCGTCGAAGTCTACAGACCAGATATCGTGGCTCAAACCTCTATATACAGGCGGCAGCAGGTATGAAGGAACAGTTACCGATTTCATGAAAGGTCCAAGCGCCTTCGCATGATCCAAAAATATACCGGTTATCGCAAGTACCGTTAAAGGAAAGATAGCGGCTATGGCAAATATGTTGGAGTGAGTCTTTATGAGACCTCTTGTCTTTTTGGCTCCCCTTTTTTTGGTTATTCTCCACCATATCAAAAAACCGCTCAAGCTCAGCCACGCAAGGAGTATGGCGCCGTAGTCGTTTATCCATAAAGATAGCTCCGAGTCCACATAGCCGCGCCCATAGTGCAGGTCCCTTACGAACCTTGAAAGTGTAACCGGTTTTCCTATATCGTTCGTGTCTAGCTCTATGGTAATGATCCGTTATTGTGACAAACCTCTGTTAAGTGAGCATTAATTCATTATTAAATAAAATTTTTGGTCAGATCATTTCAGTAAGAGTCGCTGTTTTTACTTGAAAATAGTAGAAGAGAGAAGTGCCGCCGAAGCGGCAGGATAGATGTGAGGCTATTTTTGTATAAATTTGCCGCACCCTTTTTGGGGAGTGCCGCCAAATTTCCTAACTTCTCTTGCCGTACCGTCTTTTGCGATGACTTGGCGTTTGCACTCATCTTTTTTTACGCAGTCGGGATTTTCGCAGCCGATATCTTCGGGTACCTGTTGTTGGGCCATTGTGCCTCCTTTTTTGCGAAATTATATTGTAACTGCTACAATAGAAGGCTTATGAAACGATAGTAATAGTCAAAGTTTTCGGCGGAGTCAATCAAAGGAGTAAAGTTTGTTCTACACTACGATACACACGATACATCTGCTGGCCGCCTTCATATATGGAGGCTTCCTTTTTGTGGATATTCTTTTTCTGACAAAGATGCAGAAGAGTTTAGGGGGTGAAAAGGGTGCCGAGTGCCGTGAAGCGATAATGGTACACGTAAGAAAAGTGGTTCCGTACGCCCTTTTTACCGTTGTCGGTACAGGTATCATCATGTTTCCCCATATTTTCGGCAAGGTTGGAGAAGATGGGATGACCAATATGCAGATGGTTCTGCTTTTCAAGGCATTTCTCGGGCTTTGGCTTGGACTACGCGGTTTTATGCAGAAGGTTTTTAATATAAACCCTTGGCTCTTTAAAAGCCACTACTTTCCCTTCACTCTCGTTGTAACCATCATAATACTCTCACAAATCATGTGGGTGGTATAGGAGGTTTTTCAATGAAAAAAGTGTTGATCTTCAGCGGAGCGGGACTTAGTGCAGAAAGCGGTATAAGGACATTCAGAGACTCCGACGGGCTTTGGGAAGAGTACGACGTGATGCAGGTCTGTTCGACTCAGGGGTGGGAAGCGGACAGAGAGCTCGTTACGAAGTTTTACAATGCAAGAAGAGCAGACCTTGAGAGCAAAAAACCAAATCCGGCCCACTACGCTATCGCAAGGCTTGAAGAGCGCTTCGGCGATCGCATCTGGAACCTTACCCAAAATGTCGACGATATGCTCGAGAGAGCCGGATGTAAAAATGTCATACACCTGCACGGTACCTTGAGAGATCTGCGCTGCGAGTCGTGCGGCCATGTTTGGGATATCGGCTACCGTGAACAGAGCGATGAAGAGATGTGCCCCGAGTGCGGCAGCTACTCGGTACGCCACAATGTCGTGATGTTCGGTGAAGCGGCACCTGCTTACAGGTTCATTCAGCGCGCGGTAGATGAGAGTTCGCTTTTCGTTGCCATCGGAACGAGCGGACAGGTGATAGACATAGTTACAATCGCTACGGAGTTCGCACATTCCATTCTCATAAATCCAAACAGGGAGATGTACGTAACTGCTTTCGGATCGCACGAGCGTTACATAGATGAGTATTTTGAAACCTTTTTGCAAAAAAAAGCGGGTGAAGCGGCATTGGAGATGGAGGAGATGGTAACGAAATTTTTGGAGGGGTGAAGGAGCCCCAAAATAAATTTAGCCCCTTCAAAAAGAGTCTATTCGATAATACGAATCTCCACCCTTCGGTTCTTTGCACGCCCCTCTTCGGTAGAGTTTGAGGCGACCGGGTCCGCTTTCCCTTTTCCGACTATCTTGAATAATTCAGGATCGACCTTTTCGCAGTATATGAGATAGTCCGCTACCGACTGCGCGCGTTGAAGCGACAGCTTAAGATTGTATTCATCGCTCCCTACATTGTCGGTATATCCTGTAACGACTATCTTTTTTGCAGGATTCTCTTTTATAATGTCGCCTACAGCCGAAAGCGCATCTTTCGCTTCAGGTTTTAGGATGAATTTGTTGAAATCGAAAAGCACCTTTTCAGGTACGGTCAGCTTCATACCCTCTTTTGTCTTTTTTACCCCGATACCGAGCTTCTCGGGAGTAGGCTTCGCCTCTTTTTTCGTATATTTCGCAACTTCGATATTGGAGATCAATATACCGTAGGCAGGAGAGTCCCAGACTACAAACTCGAACCCGTGAGCGCTATTTTTGAAAGGTACTACCGCTAGCCGTTTTCCGTCGACGAATACTCTAAACTGATGCCTTCTGACCTGTATGTCGAAATGGATCTTTTTTTTGGAAGCGTAGCCGATATTTTTCAGTTTTCCTACTTGCCCAAACTCTATTCTGTCGGCATAGAATGTTACATCATATGGTGCATTTAGTTTTGGGTGAGGCTCCTTGTCCCACTCCTTTTCGTTTTTGCCATCCGTTAGAACTCTCATTTTGACTTTAGGGCCGATACCCTTTTTACCTTCGGGGTTTATCAACAGATCGTAACTTATAGAGAAATCGTCACTACCAAGTTCTACCTTTTTCCATAGACGCATACCATTGTTTGTTGCAGGTGCTATCCATATCTGATCCTCATATTTTACACACTCTATGCTCTTTTCAAATTTGTCGAAACCTTCCGGAAACTCTCCCAGCGGACACTCTCTGAAGTCTGTACTGAAGAGTACCTTGTCACCGGGTTCGAACTTCATCTTCGCCGAACCCGTTACCAGGCCCCCTGCCGCTAAAAATAGTGGAACGAGCATGATTAAGGCTATTTTCCATACCTCAAATCTTCTCATCTTCGCCTCCTACTATTAGCCAACATGGCTAAATATTTTTGAGTACCGATAAATATATTTTACCATAAAATATTGTTTTCTTTTATATTGAAGTAGATAATAATTGAGGATTTGAACTCTGGATGTCTACTGGAGTGATTGATAGTTTGTTAACTGCTATGTTGAAGTTTTCAAATCTATTTAGAGTTTTATATGGGTTGAATTTTGCAGTGGCGGACAGGGAGGGAGGCCATAAGTTAACTAAATTAAAACTATAAAAGACCATAAAATCGAGCTTTCGTGACTCTGTCAAATTCCTTTAATCGCTAAAAATATTTGTATTTGGGCACAATTTGGGCACAGTAATATGTGTTTTTTTTAAATTTTTTTGTACTAATATCAAGATTTTTACTATTAAAACAACGAAAATAAACTTCATGTTTACATTAAAATTAATAATCTGGTGTGTTATAATCTAAGAAAATTAATAAATCATTATGCTTGAAAAATATAGTGGAGATGAAAGTGAAGATTTTAGGAATAAGAACTGATGAGGTAAAGAGATATAAAGATTTGTGCAGCTAGTCGTAAATGGTGAAATATGACAATTGAGCAAGCCGCTAAACAACTACAAAACTCCATCATTCCCAAATTAAGCCAACTTATACCCGATTTATACCATAAAGAAAAGTTTGATGGTGCTATAAACTTTCTATTGCCTAAAGAAACATTGGGCTATCCGGATATTCAAACATACCTTGATGAAAAAAGACTTTTGCCATTTGATATTGCCTTAATGTCAGTGAATTACTGTATGCCAAATTTGGATGTAAAAAGTAAAAAAAGATTGGCAGCTTGCATTGTACCAATAACAGATAATATGAGTTTGCGTTTAGACAAATCTATTGACCAAACAATCTATAAAGAAGTTGTTATAATCCTTGAGTATATCAAGAAAATTCATGCTCTTTTAGATACTTTTCCGAAATATTGGAATAATCACCAAGGGACAAAATTTCGATCCAGCAGTGAAAAAAATCTCATTAAAGCCCAGCTAACATCGTTGAAAAATCGGTTAGATCATCCCTATTTCCCAATTGTATGCCAAGAAGAGATTAAAAAAACAAAGCTTTTGATTAATTTGATCGAGATGCTTTCAAAACCAGAGTACCGGTATATTCCAGAGTGTATTGACTTTATAAACAACTTGTTTTCAATAGAAATATTACACCATTTTGGATTAACGGAAGCCGAAATACTAGTTCTTAAACAATCAAACAATTTTTTTAATGGCATCCGTACCAAGAAGCATGAAATAATCAAAAGCGTTGGAATCTATATACAAATACAGATCTCTAGGAAATCATTGTCTTTAAAAGAGAAAAGGACCTATGCGGAAGCTATCCAGGATATTCTTGAATATTTCTTTAAAAAGAGTTATCCGAACGAGTTGAATAAAAAAGGTATGTATTTTACAGGAAAGAATTTCGATAAAACCCCGATTCTAAAAACTATTTTGGACGATACTCAAATTTTTAGATATCAAACTTCACTACAACAGGTTGATTCATTCTCACGAGCTGTTATTGAGTTTATAAAAAATATGGCAGAAGTCGATCATAGCACTACAAAAGAAATTTCTGGCTATAAACTTGCAAAAAATCTATTGATGGAGCTAAAAGGTTTCAATTTCACCAAAAACGATATTCGAGCACTTAGCACAATATTTGAATATCAAATCTATCAAACAGGAGCAACCAATGCTCCGGATTCGAGTCTTAAACTCTCTTTTTAAACCTTAGAATTTCCCCGTTGCAACAAAAAACTAAAAAAGACTACCGGTAGTCTCCAAACAAAGGAGACACAATGTTAATACTAAAAGGCCGATTGCTGAACATATTTCACAGCAACGACTTCATCAAAGAGGATGGCACAGTCGTACCGGGAAAAACCAAACTGCAGTTATTAATCAAAAAGCCCATGAAGCAGGGTGGTTTCAAAAACGAGCTGATTGACCTTTCGATCCCCAAAGAGAAATTGTCCAAATATCAGGACATGATCAATAAAGAGGTCGAAGTCGAAGTAGATATCGTCGGCAAATGCATCTTTTATGGTGTGTAGCTTCGCATAGGTCACTTTCACAGGCTTACCGGTGATTGTGCGGCCGTAGCGAAGCGGAGGTCTTTCAACGAGCCTTAGTGTTGGCTAGGCACAGAAAAGATCATCGAGGCGAAAGCGACGTAGACGCGCCGGGCACTTGGAGCGCTTGCGCGACAATGCATCCGGAGTGTCGGCTGCGCTTTCATATGTTTATAGGGGTATATGGTAACACCCCTATCTAAAACACAAAAAATAAAATAAGGTATATAAAATGACAAAAAATTTTAGAAATATAAAAACACTTTCCGGAATCGACACGCTATACTACTTTATCGAATCCAACAGGGATTACGACAACCTCTATTTGGACATCATTGATCAGATTGAAACTGTAAAGGGTGAGTTTGAAAAAAAAGGGATTCCGTTCAAACCAAAAGATGTCACCATATACCTAAACGGAAACCCATACGAATATCTGGGCAATGCCGAAGGATTTCATTGGTTCACCGATGTTCAAAAATTTTTCAAACTTGGATTCAAAGATCCAAAAACCAACCAGGGCCTACATGACATCAGAGTTCAACTGCTTGGTTATGGTATTTATACCGTAGGTATCAAATCCTTGTTGGAATATATCGATGCACAGATCGTCGACTACATCACGGGACACAAACCAATTACACGCGCTGATCTTAATATCTTCGTTCAAGCAGATCTTTCCTGGATTCGGCACAAGTATTTTGTAACTAGGAAACGACAAGGTGTTACCCACTACAAAGAGATCAATAATCGCCGATCTATGCAAACCCTCTATATCGGCAACAAACCCTTTTTGCTGCGTTTGTATGATAAACGTGAAGAGATGAAACATTCAAATAAAAAAGAGGTGATGCGCGAATATCTCCTCAATCACGAATTTGAGATGAGTCAACCGATCTTTAATATCGAGTTTGAAATGCATCGACAGCATCTGAGGCAATACAACATCCTGACGATCGAAGATCTTCTAACCAATGCCGAAGCTCTCTTCAAAGAGTGCATGGAAGCGATTCGCATGATTGATCCTGGAACACTAAAAGAGACCAATCGTTACCTGGCCAAAACCCATCCGCTATGGGACTATCTGAAAAAGAGCTATACGATCGAAGCCTTTATGCAGAAAGCCCTTCCAGTTCAGCGTATCAAGCGCAAAGAGTACTGCTATACCGAAGAGGCATTTATCGATGATCATGTTAGGATCGCCAAGAAGGCCAAGCTCTTCAATATTCCGATATCTGAGAGCTACTACCAGGGTATTTATCATCTGGTCACCCATGTCAGTCTGAAGAAGTCAAAATACACACTGCAAAAGTATCATGACTATACCACCGTCGAGATTATCGACAAAGATGGCAACGCTAAACGATTGCGGCTTCTTAAAGACGGGGCGGTCGTGGAACCAGTAAACACCTTTAGCGTCAAACGTATGAATGATTTGGATCTAATCCGTTACCTGCAGAGCCTAGAATATCTGTTAAAACATAACCAGAAAGATGATCCGGCACTGCTAGACAAATACAAGATCGCCTACGACGAAGCGGTCAGGCGTGGGCTTGAGCCAAAGATACCCTTTTAAGGATTGGCCATGATTGAAATGGAAAATATTAACCTCATAAAATCAATAGCTGAGGATATTGCCATGATCAAAAAGGAGCTCAAAACCAGCTGCACCAAGCGATGGCTTAGCGTTAAGGAGCTGGCCGAATATTTGGGCTATTCCAAAGACCGCATCTACAAGATAAAAACAGACCACTGGATCGAGGGAGTTCACTTCCACAATAAAACTGGTAAAATACTTTTTGACAGAGTTGCGATTGACGATTGGGTGGTCGGAAAGGAAACCGATGAAGCTCATAAGTCGCAACGGCAAGTTGTGGATCACATTCTATCATCAATCAAAAAGGTATCGAAAGAGCCTGGGGCTTGATGATACGAAAGCCAACCGCAAACTAGCCGAGCAGCGTATTATCCCGGAGATTGTTTATAAGCTTAACTCCGGGACGTTCTTTGAAAATGAAAAGACGAAAGTTCCCACGATTGATGAATTCGCCAGGGTCAGTTTTGAAATTCATAAGCATGAACGAAGGCCAATAACCCAAAAACGCTACATTCGGCTTTATGAATTGCATATCAAGCCGACATTTGAGAAAAAGCGGATTGATAAAATCAAGCCTTCTCAACTGGCGAGGTGGCAAAACAAACTTTTAGAATCACTTTCGAGCAAAACGGTAAAAGGTATTCGAACCATCTTTCGCACGATATTTGAAGATGCTATGCGAGATGAGATCATTTTGCGGAATCCTTTTGCATTGGTGAAATCTCCAAAACAAAAAGAGGTAATCGAAAAGAAGCCTTTCAGTGTTGAAGAGATATACCAAATTCTGGACTATGTTCCTGAACAAATCAGAGCCTTTTTTGCCATTGGATTTTTCACTGGTATGAGAACCGGAGAAATCATAGCGCTTCGATGGAGTCATGTTGACTTTGAAGCAGGTATGATTCATGTTCGAAAAAGTATTCGTCAGGGTATTGAGGGTCCGCCTAAAACCAAAAACTCAATCCGTGATATTGAAATCATTGATGCTTTAATGCCATATTTAAAAAAGCATCGTGAAATAGTTTTAAATGATTCGATATATTTGTTCGAAACTTATCTTGGGAAACCGTTTACTACATGTGACAAGATCAGCTACTGGTATTGGAAGCCAACTCTAAAACAACTCGGTATTCCATATCGGAATCTTTATCAAATGCGTCATACATTTGCCAGTATGATGATCGCAAACGGTGAAGACATCCTGTGGGTATCTCAAATGCTTGGGCATAAAGACAGCTCGATGACCCTGGAAAAATATGCCAGGTATATTAAACAAAAAAATAGAAAACGAGGAGTGTTCTTAACCAGATCCACATGACATGTTTGGGCACAATTTGGGCACACTGTGTAAAACTTGTTTTTAAAGAGTCGAAAAATAGGGTATTATAAAGTAGTGGCGGACAGGGAGGGATTCGAACCCTCGGTACCCGTAAAGGTACGCACCCTTAGCAGGGGTGTGGTTTCAGCCAGCTCACCCACCTGTCCTTGAGGTGGATGAAATTATAGCGGCTGCTTCTTAATATACTGCTTAAAGATAGGCAATAGCTTTAGGTTCAGACAGCCTTGATCTCACCCGATTTCATAATACTCTCCAGCAGGTTCTGCAATCTTTTTGCAGAGTTGATATTCTCTTTTTTCGCCTCTTCTATCTTCTCTTTAAGCTTGACGATAAGCTCTACCTTGTCGAGAATCTTCATTTTGTCTCCTTCGAATGGATTTTAAGCTTCTTACAATATAAATTAAGCAATATTTGTTCCACTCTTTTTATGGCCGTTTGGGTACAATAGTGAAATTTTTTATCAGGAGACTAGATGTTTCAGAAGTACGCTCCACTGGTTTTTGTGATTTTGTTTATGTCGTTCGTGGCATGGATGATATGGGGGATGGAGACTGCGGTTCCGCAGGGCAACTGGTAAAATAGAGGCCTCTACAGCGCCTCCAAAATCTTTTTGGCCGCTTCGGCAGGTTTTTCTGCTTTGTATATGGGGCGTCCGACTACGATGATGTCGACCATCTCCTGTTTTGCCGTTTCAAGGTCGGCAACCCTTCTTTGGTCGTCTCCGCTTTCACCGAAAGGTCGAATCCCGGGTGTCAGGGTTAAAAAAGATCTATCCGTTTCATGTTTTATGAGTGAAGATTCAAAAACGCTGCACACTACGCCATCCAGACCCGCTTGGAAGCTCTGGAGCGCGAACTCTTTGGCCTTCTCTTCTATATCATCTCCGTAAATCTCTTTGAAAGTTCGGTAGTCGAAGGATGTAAGGGCGGTAACGGCTAGTACAAGTGGCCTCTTTTTGAACTTTTCAAGCCTATCCATTACACTTTGCATCCCCTTTTTACCTGCACTTGCATGGATGTTGAACATATCTATCTCAAGTTTCGCTATCTCTTCTGCGGCATCGGCCATCGTGTTTGGAATGTCGTAAAGCTTTAGATCGAGAAAAATTTTAAAAGTAGGGTTTATGCTTTTTAAATCTTCAATAAATTTTCTACCGTCTCTTATGAAGCTTCTAAAGCCTACCTTGAGCCATATATCGAAATCTTTAAGCTCTTCGGCCAGTTTGATATTCTCCTCTTTGGATGGTAGGTCCAACGCTACGCATAGCTCCATTCTATCTTCCTAAAGTGATTTTGCGAAATTATATCATCATTCAAGCGGTTGGAGTGCATAACGCAGTTTATGCTCCTTGCCGGCTACAGGAATTTTTAGCATGAACATCAACTTTTTGCCAAAATGCTCTTTGGGAAGTTGTATGACCATATAGCCCACCGTTACTTCGTGAGGCTTTAAAGTTGTGTCGTTTGGGAGCCTCGTGTAGCAAAGGTCCTCTTTTATCTCTCTGAAAATTTCATGCAGAGCCTTTTCGGTAGCGAGAAGGTCGCTATCTGTCAGGTTTGCGGAAGGCGGGCTGATAACTCCGTACTCTATCATCTGATCTTTGAAAGCCGATGTGTTCAGCATCGGTTTGCATCTGTTGGGTTTGCTAAAGTACTCCTTTATTTTGGAGACAGGCAGCAGTGTCACGCGGTTTTTGGGGTTGAAAAAAGAGATGTCGTCCCACTTCAGATCTATGGTCGACTCGCCTCTGTTCTCTATGGCTATGGCGACTATGGCGTCTTTGCCGGCAAGAATAGGGTTGTTGATTATCATCGCCGAGACGGCAGAAGTGTTTGAAACAGATGTTATAGCCTGTTTTCCGTCTATAAAGTGGGCAACCTGACCATCTACCGGTTTGGCTATAAGAACGGAAAAGGCCGGTCTGTTCTCTTGGCTCTCTTTTTGAGAGCAGCCTGTAAAGATAAAGAGTATAGATACTACGATACAGGTTGCCCATCTTTTCACATTTTTATCCTATCACGCAAGTTTGAATTCTGGCGACTATGGTCGGATCTTCGAGGGTGGAGATATCCTGTTTTATCTCTTCCCCTTTTGCTATCGCTCTTAAAATTCTGCGCATAACTTTACCCGATCTGGTTTTAGGAAGGCCCGGAACCACCTTTATTGTATCGCATTTTGCGATATTTCCTATCTCTTTTGCGATCACTTGGTTTATCTCTTTTGCAAGTTCCGCCTCTTCACCGAAAGTATCATCGGCATTTTTCAAAACTATGTAAGCGAAAATACTCTCCCCTTTTATGGGGTCCGGTTTTCCGACAACCGCAACTTCCGCAACATGCGGATGTTTCTTTATGGCCGCTTCTATCTCTGCAGTTCCCATACGGTGGCCGGAGACGTTTATGACGTCATCGACCCTACCCGTTATCGTGATATACCCGTCTTCGTCTACTATAGCGCCGTCACCGCTGAAATAGACCGGTTTTCCATCTTTCTTCGCATCGCCGAAGTAACTCTTCTTGAATCGCTCCGGATCGCCCCAGATGGTTCGTATCATACTCGGCCACGGTTTTGTTATACAAAGAAGTCCCTGTTCGCCTGGCGCTGTCGGCGTGCCGTCACGCTCTATCACCTCCGCCATGATACCGGGCAGCGGGAAGGTGGCGCATGCAGGTTTTATAGGCGTGGCTCCGGGAAGCGGGCTTATCATATGGCCGCCCGTTTCGGTCTGCCACCAGGTATCGACTATGGCGCATCTGCCGCCGCCGATCTTTTCATAGTACCACTTCCATGCCGGAGGGTCGATCGGTTCACCGACCGTTCCAAGGACCTTCAGAGAGCTCAAGTCGTACTTTTCTGGTTCATGCTCGCCCATTTTGTGAAGAACCCTTATAGCCGTAGGCGCAGTGTAGAATTGATTTATGCGGTACTCCTCCACCATCTTCCAGGCACGTCCTGCATCCGGATATGTAGGAACTCCTTCGAACATCACCGTCGTAGCGCCCATGGCAAGAGGGCCGTATACTATGTATGTGTGTCCGGTTATCCACCCGATGTCGGCCGTACACCAGTAGGTATCGTTCTCTTTTACGTCAAACACCCACTCCATCGTCATTTGCGCCCAGAGGATATAACCGGCTTGAGAGTGTTGGACGCCTTTCGGTTTTCCGGTAGAGCCTGAAGTGTAGAGCAAAAAGAGAGGATCTTCACTATCCATCGGCTCCGGTTCGCAAACATCGCTCTCAAGGCCTATGAGTTCGTTGTAGCTGTAGTCTCTACCCTCTACCCAGACTATATCTTCACCGTTTCTTTGAACGACAAGCACCTTTTCTACACACTCACACCCCTCCTCGAGTGCCGTATCGACTACCGGTTTAAGCATGTAAGGCTTATCTTTTCTGTAAGCTCCGTCTGCAGTAATGACCAGCTTCGCTTCAGCGTCAATGATGCGATCTCTCAGAGCCTCTGCGCTGAAACCTCCAAAAACTACCGAGTGGATGGCGCCGATTCTGGCACATGCGAGCATTGCATAGGCCGCTTCGGGAATCATCGGCATATAGAGAACTACTCTGTCGCCCTTTTTGACGCCGAACTTGTTTTTCAGGAGGTTGGCGAATCTGTTTACGTTGCGTGAAAGTTCAAGGTAGGTGATGATCTGCTTGTCCCCTCTATCGCCTTCGAATATGATGGCGGCTTTGTTTTTTCTCTTCTTAAGATGGCGATCTACACACTGATTTGTCACATTCAGTTTGCCGCCGACAAACCATTTGTAAAAGGGTGCGTCGCTTTCATCCAGAACCTTTCGGTAAGGCTCAAACCAGTCGATCTTCTCTTTCGCCCAATGGTCCCAATACCCTTCATAATCCTCTTTTGCCCAAGCCATGAGGTCGTTGTATTCGCACATGTTTTTTATGCGAGCCTCTTTCGCGAAATCCCTGTTCGGATAGTAGATATTTCTGTTTTCCATTTTTCTCTCCTACAATTTTTTTGTTGCGTTCAGTTTCAAGAACATCATTGCCGTCATTAGCGCATCGTTCAGTGCATCGTGCTTTCCCAGATAGGGAATATCGAGCTCCTGCATCATCGTATCGAAGCGCAGGTCTACATGACCTTGAGGTATTGTGCCGATTTTTTTATCATAGTATAGCGCAGATACCTCTATTAATCTATTAGGCAAAGGTATACCTAAAGTTGGTTTTGTCCATTTCTCTATCATCTTTTTATCGAACTCCAGGTAGTACCCTACCAGCGTCCTGGAGCCTATGAAGCGAAGCAGACGCTCCATGGCGATATCGGGCTTTAAAGAGTGGCTCTCTATATCGCATTGGCGCATATGGTGTATCTTGATGCTCTCAGCATCCAGCTCTTTTTTGCAACTGACTCTCATATGCAGAGCCGAACCGACCTCGATTCTGTTTTTGACTATTTTGACCGCAGCGACCGATATTATCTCATCTTTTTTAGGGTCCAATCCGGTAGTTTCCGTGTCGATACATACATACTCATCTTTTGGCGGCTCATCGAACAAAAAAGAGTAGGAGCTATCTTTAAGCCTGCTTTTGAGCCATTTTCGTTTGAGTCTCTCTACCATTATCCGACCATATTGGTTTTAAAGTGAAAAGCGACGAACTCTTTTAGCTTTTTTACTATTTTAAGCGCCTCTTTGAGTATGTCTCTCTCTATTTTCCCGATCTCTTTTAGCTCTATCGTAGTGTCGGGATCGACCCCCTTTTTTATAGCGCCGAGTTTATGTTCTAGTATCAACTCCAAGAGTACATCGTAAGCCTCTATCAGCTCTTGGGCGAACTCTTTGTCGATGAGCCCTATGTCGTTTAGCCTTTTTATACGATCGATCGTGGATGTTTCGTAGATGCTTTTATCGAGAGCCAAAGACCTTACCCCATGCATAAGAGTGAAAGTTCCTCCCTTTTTTAGGTCGACCTTTTCATCTTTTAGAGTTCCAAACCACCCTATAGGTATCTCGAAAAGCTCCATCTGGCTTGCAAAAAGAGCCAAAGCGGTAGGATGGTCTTTGACTTCGCGAAAGAGATGGGTTCTCAACGAGTCGCAAAGCCCCTCTTTTCCCGCTACCGCTCTTGCATCGAGCAAAATAGCAAGATGCATCATAGAGTCTCCGTCAGGAGTTTCGATCCAACTTTTCAGATCATCTTTGTAGCTTTTTAGGTTTTTGCACCACCTTTCGTTTCGCACCATAACCCCTCCGGGACACTCGGGAAAACCTATCGTCGAAAGTGCGTCGCTGAAGAGTTCCATTTTGCTTTTCAAATCTTCAGGATGAAAACCATCTTCCAAAATGGCGCCGTTGTCCTGGTCTGTGCGTACTATCTGCTCTGAGCGACCTTCGCTTCCCATAACTACGATGGCCATCTTGTCGTGCCACTCTTTTGGGATCGTAAGCTCGAACACCTTCTTATATATTTTACCGTTCAATTCACTCACTATGCGTGCGATATAGCGCGCTTTGACACCTTTGTGGTGAAGTGTACTTACAATATTGAAAAAGCCCCGGCTTATCTCTTTGAGGGCTTCAACACTCTGAGCCCGCTCTATCTGTACCCCTATAAGATAGGAGTGGTTCGAAAAGTAGCTAAGCAGATCTATCTGCTCTAAAAGTCCGCATATCCGCCCTTTTTCGGTTACCGCAAGCCTCTTTATGCCAAATTTTGTCATCTGTAGAAGTGCATTGAAGAGAAAGTCGTCGCGTTCGATCGTTTTTAATCCGAAAGTCGCGATTTTTCCTATAGGTTCGCTTGGCGATATTTTCTCGACAATGACACTGTGACGCAGGTCGCTGTCCGTGACTATACCTATAGAGGATCGATCTTTTACGAGTATGGCGCCTGATTTGCTTCTCTCCATTCCGGCGACTGCATCCTCTATGGTGCACTCGCCATTTACGAAGTATGGCGGGTGCAGGTAGATCTCCGTTATCCTGGCGGAGAGAAACTCCCCTATCTCCGAGTCCCTTTTTTTTCGTCTCAACGTTTGAATACGGCGGGCCAGATCTTCAAGGTAGTATTGCCTGAAACTCTCTTCCGTCTCTACAAGCTCCAAAAAGATCTCTTTGGGTATCTCGTAGCAAAGCAGCTCTTCTGCGACATGCCATCTGCGTGGAGGCTGCTTACGCAATATCTGTAGAGCGCAAAGGGTATCGAGGGGGCCGAAATACTCTATCTCCCCCTCGTCGTCGATCGCCTCTACGCTCCCTTTTATTATCATATATACTCTTTGCGGGTCCTCGGAGCGTTCACAGAGCGTATGGTCGGCCGGATAGTAG
>Ga0256840_1001628_pt1 | contig 20802 bp, 21 predicted proteins | sample 355202metaG_FD_185969 | JGI IMG/M metagenome (GOLD analysis project Ga0256840, IMG submission 185969) | Hydrothermal vent microbial communities from Mid Atlantic Ridge, Atlantic Ocean - 355-202 | ecosystem: Environmental > Aquatic > Marine > Hydrothermal vents | place: Atlantic Ocean: Mid...
CCCAGTTCCTTCTCAATAAGAGTTCTGGCTTCATCAGATGAAAAGAACAGGCTGGAATTCCAGGGAGATTCCTTGCCAATAGGCATAAACTCTATAAAGCGCATCTGCACAGGATATTTCAACACAAGCCCAGCCAACTTCGGTATCTCAGATTCATTTCTTCCCTTTAACATAACGGCATTGAGCTTCAAGGGATGAAATCCCAGCTCTATGCATCGCCGAATCCCCTGCCATACCCTGTGAAACTGATCCTTGCCGGATAATTTGGCAAACAGTTCAGAATCCAGTGAATCCAGGCTGATATTCAAGTGCCTCAAACCCAGCCTGTAGAGATCATCAGCAAGTTCAGGAAGGAGCGTACCATTGGTGGTTATACAGAGCTTCTCCAAGCCGGGGATCGCGATTATCTCCTGAACCAACGCCAGGATATCCCGTCTCACCAGGGGCTCTCCACCGGTAAGGCGCACCTTTTTTATGCCAAGAGATGTAAGCACCTTCAGGAGAGAGATGATCTCCTCATAAGAAAGAACCTCATCATGGGGTATCCAGTTGAATCTGCTCTGGGGCATACAGTAAAAACAGCGAAGATTGCACCTGTCTGTGACAGATAGCCTCAAATAAGTAAGCACCCTCCCATGGCTGTCCTTCAATTCTCTCTTCATCTTCGACAATTGGCTATCCCTTCAATATAATCAGACCTGTTGCTGCTCCATACGTCTGATCCTTGCCCCGACAGAGGCGAGTTTCTCTTCCATATTCTCGTAACCCCTGTCCAGGTGGAAGAGCTGGGTGACAGTGGTAGTGCCTTTTGCTGCCAGCCCTGCAAGCACCAGGGATGCGCTGGCCCTTAGATCAGTCGCCTGCACAGGGGCCCCCTGGAGCCTTTTTACCCCTTTGACTATGGCACTCTGGCCCTTGATACGAATATCTGCACCAAGTCTCCTGAGTTCAGCCACATGCATGAAGCGGTTTTCAAAAATGGTCTCGGTTATAACGCTGAGACCCGAGGCAACAGACATCATGACCATGGCCTGGGCCTGAAGATCAGTTGGAAAACCGGGATATGGCTGGGTGGTGATATCGATACTGTTTATCCTGCCCCTCTTTCTCACCTGGATGGCACTGTTATCAACATCTATATCCAGGCCTGCCAAACGCAATTTGCCTATAACCGTTTCGAGATATTCCGGATTTACCTGGTCAACCACCAGCTCTCCCCCAGTAACAGCTGGGGCCATCAGATATGTCCCTGCCTCGATGCGGTCCGGAATGGTCCTGAAGGATACAGGATTCAAGGAACTCACCCCATCAATGACCAACTTTTCACTGCCAAGCCCATGGATCTGCCCCCCCATTTGATTGAGCATCTCTCCAAGGGCTACAATTTCCGGTTCCCTTGCTGCATTTTCAAGGACTGTCCTTCCCCTGGCTGTCACTGCCGCCATCATCAGATTCTCTGTGCCAGTAACCGAGGGGATGTCAAAGAATATGTGAGCACCCTTGAGCCTGGATGCCCTTGCCTCTACAAATCCCTTTTCCAGCTTGAGTCTGGCACCCATAGCCTCAAGACCCTTAAGATGAAAATCTATGGGCCTGGCTCCAATTGCACAACCTCCCGGCAAGGCTACACGGGCCCTGCCAAGACGGGCAACAAGGGGCCCGAGTACCAGTACAGAGGCACGCATCCTGTTCACCAGATCATAAGGTGCAACACAACTTTCAATGCTGTCTGTATCGATGACAATTGAATCGGCCTCTTTCCAGGAGACCCAGCATCCAAGAGATGTCAAGAGCTCCAGGAACAGCTTCACATCATCAAGGCGCGGTACATTGTCAAGACGAAAAGAGCCGCCTCCTGCCAATATGGTAGCTGCAAGCATAGGCAGCGCTGCGTTTTTCGCACCGCTGATGGATATTTTACCTTTCAGGGGGACTCCCCCCTCGATCTCAAGATAAGCCATTACATAAAATTAAATTGGAGAACAGAAAAAAAGCAAGGACGACTTCTAAAACCAGAGTCGCCCTTGCCAGAATAATTCTTTAAGGTTTTATCAAAAAGGCCCCTCATCCAAAGAAAATTTTCCCTGAACTCACATCCTCGGCAAACTTTGAGCGGCCTTATCCGGGTCGAATGCCCGGCAATCTCGGCATAAATTATCTCGGAACCTGTCCCTTGTGCCAGAGATAAACAATAGGGCTTGCCACAAAAACAGATGAATAGGTACCAACTATGATGCCAAGCATCAACGCAAAGGCAAAATCGTGTATAACCACTCCACCAAAGATAAAGAGGCTCATAACCACGAAGAGCGTGGTCAGGGAGGTGATGATGGTACGGCTCAACATCTGGTTGACACTCATGTTGATAATCTCGGCAAAACTCTTCTTCCTGTATTTTCTCAGGTTCTCCCGGATCCTGTCAAATACCACCACTGTATCCGTCAAGGAATAACCGGCAACAGTGAGCAGGGCAGTAACCAGCAGCAGGGATATCTCCATGTTCAGCAGATAGAAAATACCGAGGATTGCAAGCACATCATGGAAGGTTGCAGCTGCAGCAGCCACGCCAAAACTGAGATTGAAACGGAAGGCCAGATAGCCGATTATACCAGCAAGAGAGATAGCAATGGCAATGATAGCCTTCTGCCTCAACTCCTTGCTGATGGTAGAGCCGATTTCCGTCTTGCTCTCAAGGAGAAACCTGTGTTCTGGCAACCCCTTTTCAAGGGCATCGGTTATCTGCTTGGCCACATCTCCTACTGTCTCAACCTCCTCTTTTATCCTGACAATCAGCACATGCTCACCAGGTACCTCCTGAAGGGCATACCCCTTAAGTCCTTCCATCTCCAGGGCATCCCTGACCTTCTGGAGCTCAAAGGGCTTATCCGCCTTGAACTGGACCATAGTGCCACCGGCAAAATCTACACCGAGATTGGCTGCCCCACGGTTTATCTGAACAAAGGCAACCAGGCCGAGAATCACAAGGAGAGTCGAGATGGAGAGGGCTATTTTCCTTTTGCCGATGAAATCGAAATTTGTCTCTCCAAGGATCTGCATGAACTTCAGGTCCTTGATTGCCCTTTTTAGTATCAACCAGTCATATACCCACCTGCTTGCGTAGATGGCTGTAAAAAGGTTGATGATGATTCCTGCAGAAAGGGTGACGGCAAAACCCTTGATGGGTCCAGTACCGAAGAGGAAAAGGGCCAGGGCAGTAATCAGTGTGGTGACATGGGCATCCACAATGGTCCAGAATGCCTTGTCATATCCACCGTCTATAAAGGCCTTGAGCGGTTTCCCAAGGGCCTTTTCCTCTCGCATTCGTTCAAAAATCAAGACATTGGAGTCAACCCCCATACCTATGGTCAATATGATACCTGCGATACCGGGAAGGGTGAGGGTTGCATGAAACAGGGCCAGTACCGCCATGAGAAACAGCAGATTCAGCATTATCGCTATATCTGCTATGACGCCAGAGAGCCTGTAATAGATAATCATGAAGATCATGACGAAACATGCACCCAGCACACCGGACAACAGGCCCTTCTGTATCGAATCTTGCCCAAGGGATGGACCGACCGTTACGTTCTGGATGATCTTGACAGGTGCAGGCAGTGCACCAGCCCTAAGCACGATAGCCAGATCAGAGGCCTCCTCATGTGTGAAGGAACCGGTTATCTGTGCTGATCCTCCAGAGATCTTCTCTCTTATGACCGGGGCCGAACGGACAACACCATCCAGTACAATTGCCAGCCGCTTCCCTACGTTCTCTGCAGTTATCTTTTCAAAGAGCTTACCGCCCCTGTCTGTGAATTGAAGACTTACATAGGGTTCATTATAGGTTCCCCCGATTCTGACATGAGCAGTCTTCACCGCTTCTCCTGTCATCAGGGTCTTATCCTTGAGCAGAATTGGCCGTGTAATAACTCTCCTGGTCTTGGGGTCAGTGTCCTTCAGGAAATAGATTCTGTCTCCCTGGGGAATCTGCCCTTTCAATACAGCATTCAAGGTTTCAGCATCATGATGAGCAGGAAGTCTGCCGCTCTCAATAGCCTTTCTGATAAGGGCATGAAGATCAATGGCTACATCATCATCAACAAGTTTGAATTCCAGTTGTGCTGTCTGGCCAATGAGCTTCAGTGCCCTTTCAGGATCCTTGACACCTGGAAGCTGCACCACGATCTGATCCTCTCCCTGCCGGATGATCACAGGCTCTGCCACACCGAACTGGTCTATCCTGTTTCTTATGATCTCCAGGGACTGTTCCACAGCGTGCTCCCGGATAAAATTCTCCTCATCCGGCGAAAGGGTGAGCACCAATACTGGGAAACGGGCATCCTCATCTACAGATTTTATGGTAAGATTGGGAAAATCCTTCTGCAAAATCTCCTTGACTTTCTCAAGAGCATTCCTGTTGGGTATGGCAAGGACTATTTCATCAGGCCTTTCCGCCTTTTTTCTGACCACCGTTATCTTCTTGTCTTTGAGCACATCCTTCAGGTCTTCTGCATAGAGTTGAGCCGCATTTCTGACTGCCTGGTCAACGTCCACCTTCAGAATGAGGTGCATGCCGCCTTGAAGATCGAGCCCAAGCTTCAACCCGTCTGCAGGCAGATATTTCTTGATCCCCTGCGGCATGTTGGGATAGAAGGATGGCAGTACCAACAGAACGGAGAGCACGGTAAGAACTGATAGAAAGAAAAATTTCCACTTCAGCGAATTGGTCATAACCTTAGAACTCCTGTCTCATCAAATGTTCTCAAGCCCCAAGATTTGAGCACAATAGATGATCTATAGCAATGGATAGCAAAAAAAATTTAGAAAACTTAACAAAAAAACATTGGATAAGGGAAGTTAAACCGGATCAGCTCCTGCCATTTCCAGGCAAATCTTTCCTGTCACTGCCCTTGATCAACTCCTGCAACTGGCTCATGAATTCCTGGAGATCCTTGAACTGCTTGTAAACCGAGGCAAAACGGACATATGCCACATCATCCCACTCACGGAGACGCTCCATTACGCGTTCTCCTATTCTCCTGCTATCTATCTCCATCTCGCCCTGTTCCTGTATCTCTTTTTCAAGATCGCTCACGAAGGAGTCAATCTGTTCAATACTTACAGGACGCTTTTCGCAGGCCTTGAGGATGCCATCTATCACCTTTCTCCTGTCAAAGGGTTCTCGCCTCCCATCCTTTTTCACCACCATCGGCTGAAACTCTTCTATACGTTCATAAGTGGTGAACCGCTCTTTACAGGCCAGACACTCCCTGCGCCGTCTAATGGCACGACCATCCCTTGTGGACCTGGAATCCACCACCTTGGTATCGCTGTGCTTGCAGAAGGGGCACCTCATTTCAAGCTCCCTGTTCCTCAACCTTGACAAGTTCCACCTCAGCCTCCTGGAGAAGTTGGGCTGAGAGCTCATCAGGATAACCTTCAAGGTAATAGATCCTGGTTATGCCTGCATTTATCAGCATCTTGGTGCAGATGACGCATGGATGGTTTGTACAGTACAGGTGAGAACCCGCCACAGGAATTCCGTGAAAGGCTGCCTGAATAATAACATTCTGCTCTGCGTGAAGGGCCCTGCAAAGCTCATGTCGCTGGCCAGAGGGGATACCCAGTTTCTCCCTGAGACATCCTACTTCATAACAGTGTTTCATGCCTGCCGGGGCACCATTGTAACCAGTGGATAGAATACGATGGTCCTTAACAAGAAGTGCCCCTACCTTTCTTCTCATGCAGGTGGATCTGCTGGCAACCAGTCTGGTAATGGACATGAAATACTCCTGCCATGATGGCCTTGGATCATGCCCGGTCACTGGTTTCAACACTCCTTCACGGCCTGCTCATAGCGAATCAGCCGTTCCTGATAGAGGGGAAAATCATGGCAGAGTGCTTCTATCTTTTTTCCGATCTCAGGGATCAGCTCAGGTTGATCATAGTTAAGAAGAAGATCTGCTATATAGTTGGCTACCTCTTCTACCTGAGGCTCCTTCAAGCCCCGGGTAGTTATTGCAGGTGTGCCGATGCGGATCCCACTGGTAACCCTTGGAGGCCTTGGGTCATAGGGAATGGCATTCTTGTTCACCGTTATCCCTGCCTTCTCCAAAATCTCCTCAGCCTGGGCCCCGGTCAGATCCTTGTCGGACAGGTCCAAGAGTATCAAGTGGTTATCTGTACCGCCTGATACCAGGTTGAATCCCCTCTCCTTGAGTACCTCAGCAAGCCTTCTGGCATTGGCCACAACCTGCTGCGCATAGCTCTTGAAATCATCGGCCAGGGCCTCAGTAAAAGAGACCGCTTTGGCAGCAATAACATGCATCAGGGGACCACCCTGGATTCCGGGGAATATCTGGCTGTCTATAAGTCTGGCAAATTTCTCGCGGGTAAGGATGAAGCCTCCACGGGGACCTCTCAGGGTCTTATGGGTTGTGGAGGTTACAAAGTCTGCAAAGGGTACAGGCGATGGATGTATCCCTGCTGCAACCAATCCGGCAATATGAGCCATATCTACCATGAGATAGGCCCCGACCTCTTGGGCAATCTCACTGAATCTGGCGAAATCTATTGTACGTGGATATGCACTTGCGCCTGCAACTATCATCTTCGGCCTGTGCTCTCGGGCAAGTTCTGCCACCTGATCGTAATCTATAAGCCCGGTCTCCCTGCCCACACCATAACTGACTATGTTATAGAACCGGCCGGAAAAACTCACCTTGGCTCCGTGAGAGAGATGGCCTCCATGGGCAAGACTCATGGAAAGAATGGTATCCCCAGGATCGAGAACGGCAAAATAGACAGCCATATTTGCCTGGCTCCCTGAGTGAGGCTGCACATTACAGTATTCAGATCCAAAAAGGGTATTGAGACGATCCTTGGCAAGCTGTTCAACCGTATCCATGTTGACACACCCGCCATAATAGCGTTTGCCTGGATATCCCTCGGCATACTTGTTCATGAAGACACTGCCCTCAGCCTGCATCACTGCCTCGGACACAAAATTTTCTGAGGCGATCATCTCCAGCTGCCCTGTCTGCCGCTGGATTTCCGCCTTTAGTGCCCTGAACACCTCCGGATCTGTCTTACACAACTCTTTCACTTTTTAACTCCTGTACTCACAACTACTTGCAACTAAAAAAGCCTGCCGAAAATAACAGGCGGAAACCAGTACCCTATATCCAAAAAAGATCGAAATTGGTCAGATCACTTCTCCGCGGAAAACATACAGATCCTGCGATAGTGGCGATTCCCTTCAAACTCTGTTTGCAACCACTCCCGAACCATCTCCTTTGCCAATCCGGACCCGATCACCCTGGCCCCCATGCAGAGAACGTTAGCATCATTATGGGCCCTGCTCATTCTTGCTGTGAAGATCTCATGGCACAGAGCGGCCCGGATGCCACGATGCCTGTTGGCTGCCATGGACATACCAATTCCTGTACCGCATATCAGTATACCACGGTCCACCTCACCTGTTTCTATCTTTTCCACCACAAGAGATGCCTGAACAGGATAATCCACAGACTCTCTGCTGTGACAGCCTACATCCTGCAACTCGTGACCAAGCCCCTGGATGAAGGGGATCAACTCCTGTTTCAGGTCATAACCGCCGTGATCCGATCCAATGGCTATCTTCATGGCATAAAGACCTATCCCTTGAATTTCCTGAATATTACTACTGCATTGGTACCACCAAAACCAAAAGAATTGGACAACACCACTTCCAGATCCATCTCCCTCGCCTGGTTGGGACAGTAATCCAGATCACACTCAGGATCAGGATTTTCAAGGTTCATGGTTGGTGGAACCACACCGTCCCTAATGGCCAGCACTGAAAAGACACTCTCAATTCCACCTGCTCCACCGAGGAGATGGCCGGTCATGGACTTGGTAGAGCTGACAGGAATCTTGTAGGCATGTTCTCCCAAGACACTCTTGATAGCCCTGGTTTCGCATACATCGTTTAGCGGTGTACTGGTGCCATGGGCATTTATGTAATCTATATCCTCAGGTGCCAGGCCTGCATCCTCCAAGGCCATCTTCATGCATCTGGCCCCGCCCTCTCCATCTTCAGGAGGGGCTGTCATGTGATATGCATCTCCAGTGACACCATATCCTACGATTTCTGCATAGATCTCAGCTCCCCGGGCCTTGGCATGATCCAGGGACTCCAGGATGAGCATACCTGCACCCTCAGCAATGACAAAACCGTCCCTGTCCTTGTCAAAGGGTCTGGATGCCTTTTCAGGCTCGTCATTCCTTGTGGAGAGGGCCTTGAGTGAAGAGAATCCTGCAAGGGCGAGCTCTGTAATTACAGATTCGCATCCACCAGAAAAGACCACGTCTGCTGCACCCCTCTGGATGGTCTTGAAGGCCTCACCAACTGCATGAGAACCTGCAGCGCAGGCGGTACAAAACACGGTATTGGGCCCCTTGCAGTTGAACATGATGGAGACCTGGCCTGAACCCATGTTTGGGATAGCCATGGGGATAAAGAAGGGACTAACCCTCTTTGGCCCCCTGTTCACCAGGACGTCCCGGGTCTTCTCAATAGTGCCAAGCCCTCCCAAACCACAACCTGTAATCACTCCCATCCGCTCAGGATCCACCTTTTCCTGTTGGAGACCGGAGTCATCCCAGGCCATCTTTGAGGCAGCAATGGCAAACTGGACAAAAGGATCCAGACGTTTCACCAGCTTGGCAGGCATGAACTCCTTTGGATCAAACCCCTTTACCTCTCCGGCAATGCGGCTGGGATATCCGTCAGGATCAAACTTGGTCACAGGGCCAATGCCGGAAACACCATTTACGATGTTCTTCCAGCTTTCCTCCACACCTATACCTACAGGGGTGAGGAGCCCCACCCCGGTAACGACTACTCTTCTCTTTTCAGAAGTCATGAGCAAGATGCCCTATCTATCCCATGTTGTTTTTTACATAATCTATGACATCCTGTACAGAACGGAGCTTTTCAGCATCTTCATCAGCTATCTCCATGCCGAACTCCTCCTCGAATGCCATGACCAGCTCCACCAGGTCCAGGGAATCTGCCCCAAGGTCATCTGCAAAAGTGGCCTGGGGAACAACCTTTTCCTTGGGTACGTCGAGATGATTTGCAATAATCTCTATTATCTTTTCCTGAACATCCATCTTTGATTCCTCCTGCTATTCTTAGAATTTTGTTTCTTTCATCCAGTTCAGCCCGGCAGAAACCCTGAAGAAATCCTTAAACCTGACCGATCTGGACAAACTCCCTATTCCTGCTCAAAATACTACTGCTACTGACACAAAAGGCCACCATTCACATGGAGGGTATGTCCTGTAACATAGCCTGCATCATCCGATGCCAAAAAGGCTACTGCAGATGCAACATCTTCAGGGGAACCCATTCGTCCCAGGGGTATGGATGCCAACAGCCCATCCTTTATCTTGTCGCTGAGAACTGCAGTCATATCTGTTTCTATGAAACCTGGAGCAACAAGATTGACTGTGATCCCCCGGGGAGCAAACTCCCTGGCAAGGGACCTGGTAAACCCTTCCAAGCCTGCCTTTGTTGCTGCATAGTTGGCCTGTCCTGCATTTCCCATGGCACCCACCACGGAACCGATATTTATGATACGCCCCCAGCGGCTCTTCATCATGGGCATGGCTACTGCCTGGGTACAGTTGAATGCACCCTTCAGATTGACCTGAAAGACCCTGTCCCAATCATCCTCTTTCATTCTTGCCAAAAGACCATCTCTCGTTATCCCGGCATTATTCACCAGGACCTGAACAGGCCCATGCTCCTTGATGGCAGAAGCTATGGCATCCTTTACAGCACCATGATCTGACACGTCAAAACAGAGGATAGCGCCATCTCCACCAATAGAATTGATCTGGCCTAATACCTCCTGGGCAGCATCACTGCTACTGGAACAGTTTACCAAAACAAAGGCACCCATCTCTGCCAATCTGAGGCTTATTGCCCTGCCAATCCCCCGGGAACCACCAGTAACCAGGGCTGTCTTTCCTGAAAGAACCTTTTCTGTACACATGATGCAATCCTTAGAAGATCATAATGATTCTATCCGCCAGTCTGCCCTGCCCCTTTACAGATACGCTGAAGCAAGAGCTGCAGAATCTCATGAACGTCTCCAACTATACCATAGGTAGCAACATCGAAAATCGGGGCATCCGGATCCTTGTTCACAGCAACTATAATCTCTGAACCCTGCATCCCTACCAGATGCTGAATCGCGCCGCTAACACCAAAACCGAGATAGAGCTTAGGAGCAACTGTGGCACCGGTCTGACCAATCTGATGGTGATGAGATATCCATCCAGCATCGGTTATGGCCCTGGTTGCACCGACAGCACCCTCCAAACAGTTTGCAAGCTGCTCCAGAGCCTTCAAATTATCTTCTGACCCGATCCCCCTGCCAGCAGTGACAATTACCTGGGAATTTGCAAGATCCGGGCCCTGTAAATCCTCTACCTTCCGCTCTACGACACGAACTCCAGACTTCAGATCCTCCGGAGAGAGTTCAATTTCATCTATCTCAATCTGTCTTCCTGAATTGCCGGAATCCTCAAAATCCATAGATGGAGCCCTGAATACATTTGGACGCACGGTTGCCATCTGAGGCCGATGGTTGGGACATACTATGGTGGCAAGAAGGTTGCCTCCAAAGGCAGGCCTTGTCTGTAGAAGGGCACGATCTTCCGCTCTTATCTCCAGTTGGGTGCAGTCTGCAGTCAATCCTGTCTCCAGCATAGTGGCGACCTGAGGCAGAAATGCCCTGCCCATGGAGGTGGCACCTGCGAGAATCACTTCAGGCTTCTGTTCAGAGGCAAGACGGGATAGTATCCTGGCCCAGACATCCTCGGAAAAACCCTCAAGTTCCGGTGAATCAGCCACTAATACCCTGTCAGCACCGGCATTTCCGAGAACTTCTGCCTGATCTCGGCTTCCACTGCCTATGGCAACGGCACAAAGCTCCTCCCCAAGGGCATCGGCCAGTTCCCGTCCCTTGCCGAGAAGCTCGAAGACCACTGGTGCATATTCACCATTCCTAAACTCTGCAAACACCCAGACGCCGCGCCACTGATCCAGTTCTGCAGCAGAACCGGTTTCCTCCCGTTCTATGGTTATGGCATCGGCCGGACAGTTCTCTGCACAGGTGCCGCACAGGGTACACTTGTCCAGGTCCACCTGAGCTGTGTCACCAACCAGGGAGATAGCCCCGTAACTGCATACATCCGGGCATACACCACAGCCTGAACATAATTCCTTGTCAACACTAATCATGGGCTATAAAATTCCTGCTCCTTTGAGCCTTTCAACCAGGGCCTCCACCTGCTCTTCAGGAGAGCCTTCCAACATCTCCTTCCTGGCCTCGAAGGTGGGGATATATGTGGATGCTACCTGGGTTGGCGAACCCTTGAGACCTATTCTATCCGGATCTGCTCCGATATCCTCGGCTGTCCATACCGGGATCTTGGCCTTCTTGGCCCTCATCTTACCCTTTAACGAAGGCACTCTCGGTGTATTCAGAGAGGCAATAGTGGTAAAGAGAGCAGGAAATTCAACCTCGACCAGGTCATAACCAAACTCATTCATCCGCTTGACCCTAAGGCCTTTGCCCCCTTCCAGCACCTCCATATCACCGATACAGGTAACACACGGTATCCCGAGACGCACGGAAAGGCCAGGACCTACCTGGGCTGTATCACCGTCAATGGCCTGTTTACCGCAAAAGACCAGATCAGCACCTCCCAGTTTTTCAATGGCCTTGGATAGAGTATATGTAGTTGCCAGGGTATCTGCACCGGCAAAGGCCCGGTCCGAAACAACAACCCCCTGATCCACTCCAAGGGAGATGGCCTCACGGATGGCCTCCTCGGCCTGGGGCGGCCCCATGGTAACAGCAGTGACCGTCCCCCCAAGTTCATCCCTGACCTGGAGAGCTGCCTCTATTGCATTGTAATCAAAGGGATTAATGACACTCTTCACACCATCACGAATCAGGGTGCCCTTTTCCCGGTCCCACTTGACACTGGCTGCATCCGGAACCTGTTTTATACAGACTATGATATTCATATCAACGCTACAGGCAAAAATGGGAATTCCTATCTACTTTGCTGCATATTCCTTGTTGAGGGCCTGGGCAATCACATTCTTCTGGATCTGATTGGTGCCCTCATAGATCTGCAGGATCTTGGCATCCCGCATCATCTTTTCCACTGGATATTCCTGCATATAACCATATCCACCAAGCACCTGTACCGCATCGGTGGTGACCTTCATAGCCACATCTGTAGGAAACAGCTTGGACATAGCAGAAAGTTTTGAAAAATTCTTTACTCCGCCATCAATGGTCCTGGCAACTGCATATACCAAGGCACGGGACGCCTCTATCTCAGTAGCCATATCGGCAAGCATGTGCTGAATCGCCTGAAACGAGATGATAGGCTGGCCAAACTGAACCCTCTCCTTGGCATACTTGACCGATTCGTCCAGAGCTGCCTGGGCGAGCCCAACACCAATTGCTCCAATTCCGGGACGGGCCAGATCCAGGGTGCGCATGGCTACGATGAAACCCTGCCCCCTCCTGCCGAGAAGTCTATCCTTGGGTATGCGGCACTCATTGAATATGAGCTCTCTTGTAGAAGATGCCCGGAGCCCCATCTTCTTCTCCTTCTTTCCAAAGGAGAACCCCTCATCACCCTTCTCCAGGATAAAGGCGGATGCGCCGCGTGCACCCTTATGTTTGTCTGTCATGGCAATGATGGTGTATATCTCAGCCTCCCCACCATTGGTGATCCACTGCTTCGTACCGTTGATAACCCAGTGATCACCCGCATCCACTGCTGTGGTCTTTATAGCCGCTGCATCGCTCCCTGCACCAGCCTCAGTAAGACCAAAGGCGACCAGTTTTTTACCTGCAGCCACGTCCGGCAGATATCTCTCCTTCTGTTCCTTGCTGCCAAAAAGAAGAATGGGATATCCACCCAAGGCACTGGCAGCAAAGGTAGTGGTGACGCCAATACATCCCCATGCAAGCTGTTCGACAGCGAGACAATTTTCAAATGTGCCACCGCCCAGCCCGCCATATTCTTCTGGTATGTAGAGCCCGAAAAGATCTGCCTGGGCCAGATCCTTCATTATCTCCCAGGGGAATTCCTCATTACGATCCAGCTCCGCCCTGACAGGGACTATTTTTTCTTCAGCTATCTGCCGGCACAGCTCCACGATCATCTGCTGTTCTTCAGTGAGAAAATAATTGACACTCATAAAATATCAGCCCTTTCAAGAAATTCGAATCAACTGCTACTGATCAAGCAAGAGACCCTGCAAAATCAACGCCTACCAGGTAACTGCAGCCGAGGCCCAGGTAAAGCCCCCGCCAAAGGAAACCATCAAAACCTTGTGGCCCGGTTTAAGGACACCCGACCTGTTAGCCTCATCCAGCGCGATTGGTATGCTCGCAGCTGAGGTATTACCATACTTATCTATATTGATAAAGACCTTCTCCCTGGGCAGACCAAGACGCTCTCTCAGGAATTCCAGAATCCTGATGTTGGCCTGATGCGCCACTAAAAGGTCAATATCTTCACCGGACCAGCCATTGGCCTCCAGGGCCTCCATCGCCGCTGACTCCAATGCCCTGACTGCGTGCTTGAACACCTCCCGACCATTCATCTCAATATAGTGGAGCCCCTGCTTCAACATATCCTCATCCACCATACAGGAAGTGCCCAATCCCCTCACAGTGAGCAGTTCCCACAACCTTCCATCTGCATGGAGGTGTGTGGACATCACTCCGGAATCAGCCTCTTCAGAGGCGGCGAGAACCACTGCACCGGCACCATCACCAAAAAGCACACAGGTACTCCTGTCGCTCCAGTTGGTCCGCCGGGACAAAACCTCACTACCAATCACCAGTATTTTTTGCGTGGGCTCTGCCTTGATGAACTTGTCTGCTATGGCAAGGGCATGTAGAAACCCTGAACAGGCAGCAACCACATCGAAGGCCCCTGCCCTCTTTGCCCCAAGCTCGGCCTGCACAAGACATGCCGTTGACGGCATTGGCATATCAGGGGTAAAGGTTCCTACTATGATCAGGTCCATATCTTCAGCTGATAGACCTGCCATCTCCAGTGCATTTCTTCCGGCCTTAGCTGCAAGAAGGGAGTTGGGTTCATCGTCGCTGGCAATATGGCGCTGGCGGATACCAGTACGGGTCGTTATCCACTCATCAGTAGTATCTATCATGGATTCCAGTTCCTTGTTGCTCAGGACCTTCCTGGGCGCATATGAACCGGTACCGAGTATTCGAGATCGTATCATCACAATCAGTCAACAGAAACCAAATTTATTATTTATCTGGAAACCGCAGCATCAGACATGGCAGTTTCAAGTTTGTCTGCGAGCTTGCTCTCTGCAAGGCCATGGGCCATTCTTATGGCATTGCGGATCGCCTTGGATGCTGACCTGCCATGACAGATTATAGCCACTCCCTTTACGCCAAGGAGAGGAGCACCGCCATATTCGGCATAATCGACCCGCTTGCGAAAATTGCGAAAGGCCTTGCGCGCAAGACCGTAACCCATGGTAGCAAGGAAGCTGCTTTCCAGCTCTGCCTTTAGCATCCTAAGGATGGCCTCTGCCAACCCTTCGCTGAGCTTCAGGCAGATATTTCCCACAAATCCGTCACATACGACCACATCCACATCACCGGTAAAACAATCACGTCCCTCAACATTTCCTACAAAATTGAGAGTACTCTCCTGAAGCAGATCACGGGTCTGCTTCACCAGCTGATTCCCCTTACTCCCCTCTTCTCCTATACTCAGGATACCGATCCTCGGAGCAGGCCGGTGCAGCACCTCCTGAACAAAGAGGGAACCCATCACTGCAAACTGAAAAAGATGGGATGGCTTACAATCCACATTTGCCCCGACATCTATCATGAGGGAGGGTTTCTTCAGGGTAGGAAACATGGTGGCGATGGCTGGCCTGACACCCTTGATTCTGCCAAGGGTGAACATGGCTGTGGCAAGAGTGGCGCCAGAGTTCCCGGCACTGACCACGGCATCCGCACGCCCCTGCTTTACCAGATCGAAGGCAACCTGTATGGATGAGTCCTTCTTTTTTCTCAGCGCCTCCGCTGGACTCTCATCCATTGCTACCACCTGGGTGGCGTGGACCATCTCTACAGGCAGGCTCAGCCGTTCAGTAGGAGTCATCTCCTTTTCTATAAGAGGCTCCAGAATATCCTTGTTCCCGACAAGGGCCACAGGAATACCAAAGTCTCTGGCTGCTGCAACAGCCCCCTGAACCAATACGGATGGGCCATGATCACTTGCCATGGCATCAAGCGCCACTACCATGGTCGTTTACTCTTGGTCCTCTTTTGATGCTGTAAAGTCCTTCCCCTTATATGTGCCGCAACTGGGGCAGATCCTGTGAGGGGCCTTGGGTTCTGCACACTGTGGACATATGGAAATAGCAGGTGCCTTAATGGCATCATGAGAACGCCTGTTTCCTCTTCTCGACCTTGAAACCTTTCTCTTTGGTACAGCCATTTTATCTTATACCTCCGTATGGAAATTTCTCTGTCAATATTGCCTTTTTAATCTGACAATCAGTATAAACCCTGAGATTTTTCTGCCACCTTAGTGCATACAGGGTCAATATACCATTACTCTTTGACAACAACGCCTTTCAGCACAGCAAAAGGCCCTTCCGGCTCCTTGGCCTCACAACGGCACTCTTCTCTGTTCAGATCGGCCCCGCACCCGGGACACAATCCCTTGCACTCCCGGGAACATAGGTTTCTGACCGGCAGTTTAAGGAGAATCTGCTCCCGAAAGAGATCATCTGCCCTGATGATCCCATCTTCATACCAATATTCGTCAACATTTTCCTCGGTTACCTGCAACTCTCCGGGATTTTCTGCTATAAATTCGCTGGAAGGCCGAAGCAGGTAGAAAAAATCGGTTGCGACCTCCTGCTCAAAAGATACCAGGCATCTGTCACAAGGGAGTGCAATCAAAGCATCCAGTTCACCCTTGATCTGGACATCCTTCCCCTGCCTGAACAGTTCCAGCCGCCCGCTGCCCCTGAGCATGGACTTGTCAGGATCAAATTGTGCCATCCCCCTCTCAAGCTGGCTGTAATTAAGAAACAGTCCATCACGAGGGATATCCTCCACCACTATGGAGAACTCACTTTTATCTTTTGTTTTTTTCATATCTCAATGCCGAACCGCGCACAGCTCAGCCATTTCAGCCACAAATTCCCGCACATGAGCCTGCCAACAGGTCATGTTGAAACACCTGTTATCAGAAGGAAGAAGTCACACTGATACAGGAGTGAAACAGAAGAAAAAGCCTTTTGAAAAATGGCTGGATCATGCGCCTGCCACACAAAAGAGCCTATTTATGGCTCCATAACCTGAAGAGAGCACAATATAAAACCCGCAATCCTGTTGTCAAGTAAAGAAAACGCTGACTCTCAAGCAGAAGATGGCTGTTCCTGCGGTCTTTTACAGACCAGTCTGGCGACAACAATGCCGATCTCATAAAGAAAATATAGGGGCAGGGCCATAAGGGACATATTGAACACATCCGGAGTAGGTGTAAGAGCTGCCGCAAGGATTGCTATTATCAATATGGCGTAACGTCTCTTGCTGCTAAAGGTATCCGGAGTACAGACCCCTAATCTACATACCAGGGTCATGATAAGCGGCAGTTCAAATATGAGGCCAAAACTCAACAGAAACAACCCTGTAAAATCAACAAATTTCCCAACACTTATCACCGGTTTGACAACCTCTGACTGGTATCCCAGGAGAAATTTGACACCGAATGGCAGGGTCACGAGAAAACAGAATGTTGCACCAGCATAAAACAGAAGCAGCCCGAAGAAGACGAACAGCACGATAAAGATACGCCTCAAACCAAAGGCAGAAGAGAGCACATTGCCGATTCGAACCATTATCCAGGGAGCCATCAGGATCAAGGCCACCACAGATGAAAGTTTTATCAAGGCAATCACCGGTTCAAAAACCCCAAAAAATGCCAGTTTCTGATCCAGATGTATCTGGAGCAGAGTGAGCAGATCAGGCGAATACCAATAGATTAACAGGGTGAGCAGCACAAAACCTATGGCTATCTCCAGGACAAACCTCCGGAAGGCGGTAACGAAAAAAAGAAGCCTGTTTACTGCAAGATTTTCTTTGAAAAAAGACATCAGTTACCCACAAAATCTGCTATATTTTCAACCTGAGTTATGCACTTTAAAAAGGTAGTGTATTATTCCGAATATGGATATTTCAAGCAATATAAAAACTTCGTCCTCCTATCCCATAAAAAGGCCCTTCACGCCATGGAGCACTGCTGGGATGAACATGGCCCCCGCATGATGGCCCAGTGCACGGGAAAAGACTGCTGTCAGATCACCTACATCCCTCTTTCCTGCGGTCACAGAAACTGTCCCCACTGCCAAAACCATGAAAACCAGCAGTGGATAGAAAACCAGCTGAGCAAGAGGCTTCCTGCCAGGTACTATCTTATCACCTTCACCCTGCCGTCCCAGCTTAGGGATCTGGCCTGGAAACACCAGAAGGCCATCTATTCACTGATGTTCTCCTGTGTCCAGGATATCCTGTAGACCTTTGTAAAAAACGACAAGAAACTTGGCGGTGCTGCAGGACTCACCGCAATTCTCCACACCCATTCCCGCCGCCTTGATTACCATCCCCATATCCATGTGGTCATGCCCGGAGCAAGTATCAACATGGAAACCCGTCTCTGGCGTACCAAGTCGCCCGGATATCATGTTCAACCATGAGGCCCTTGCAAAGGTCTTCAGGGCTAAATTCCTCCAGGTTTTAGGGTACCAGGAAATTGTCCTGGGAAATGGATCGTGGACTGCAAGGAGGTAGGTGATGGACAAAAAGCCATAATCTATCTTGGAAAATACCTGTAGGGAAAAGGACATCCTTGATTGCAGCATTGGCATGGTCACCTACAGTACAGGACAAGAACCGTCAGCGGAGAATATTTCCTCTATCTCCTCAGGTGTTACGGGTTTCTCCACCCCTGCAGCAAGAAGCTCATCCGTTTTTCTTCAGATGGTCCTTCGTATCAATCCTCTCAGGATGTTTGCCAAAAGAAACAGAAAAAGGCCGACAATCACCTGTCCGGTCTGTGGAAGGCCAATGAAAATCCTAAGGACCATGATGCCAGGGCCGGTTAAATATCAGGGTGCCTGTAGCACCTGAGAAAGGCCTGGAGGGCGCATATGTAAACCCTGATCAACATACATCCCCAAAACGGAGACAAGATAAAATCTCCGTTAAGAGACTCATGCGCCCAAAATACATGGCATTTGCCTTTATATGACCCCAAAAAACATGCAAAACCTTTTTCAAAGAGCGGTATTAAAACAAAATCAGAAGTTTTTTAGTTCATCCCTCTAAACAGTACTCCCAGCGGCAAAAAGATATTTTCTAAAGAGTGCCGGGCTTGTTCAACAAACGGTTCAGATTGTGGTTCGCTCGCTCGCCCACTCGCTCTCACAATCTAACCTTTCTCGTTAGCCGAAATATTCTTTTTTTATCTGCTTGATCTCATGTTCCAATGCAGGAGCATCAATAGTTGCTATTTCCCAAACAATATCAATATTTACTCCAAAATATCCGTGAATTAGTCTATCTCTGGTACCAGCAATCATCTTCCATGGAATAGATTGGTATTTTTCTTTTAGTTTAGGTGATATTTGCTTAGTAGCTTCTCCTATGACTTCCAAGTTTCTAATTATTGCATCTTGTGTTTTTAGGTCATGAACAAAGTCATCAAAACTGATGCCATGAATATATTGTGCTATCTTTGAAAGACAGATCAATATATCCTCAATCAAGTCTTGATCAGTGCGTTTAGACATAAATAATATTCTTCTCTATTTCTGTAGATACCTTTTTTACACGAATGTTTCTTATTCCATCTTGTGTAAGCACATCGACCTTTTTGCCAAACAAATTCTCCATATATTCAACAAATTCTACAAATTTTAGTCCGATGTGATGGTCAAATTCAACTACTATATCAATGTCACTATCTGGTCTAGCTGAATCCTTTGCCACAGAACCAAAAAGCCCGATGCGTCGAATGCCATATTGGCGTGACAGATAAGGATATTGTTCTTTTATTTTTTTTATTATTTCATCACGGTATCCCATAATTATCCTCTTTTCACCGGCTAACGACCTGCATCACCTGCCCGCCCACCAGTTGGCAACCAGCTTTCCAGTAAGGAAAGACTATGAATTGCCACCGGAAAGAGGCAGGGCTTGCGGGTAAGCGTGAGTGTGATTGTTAGCTTATTTCATGTACTTTCTGAACTATGACTCCAGTAAGCGTCAATTGATACCTGTTTTGTCTTGGAACTTTACGGATAATTCCATGGACTCGCAGGAATTTCAACTGACGACTTATTCGTTATTACTTTTATAAAACTGATCATCTCCAGCTTGTTTATAAAAACTTTCTTTCAGGTCTAAAACACTTCCATGGGAGCGCATCTCATCTGGTAAGCCAATCGGTTCTTTGATCAATGCGTTAATGGGCGATTTGTATTTAAACCCTTTAGTCCTTTTTTTAAAATCATCCTTAACTTTCTGCATAAAAGCACGATCGGTAAGAATGTCTATGCCGGTCAGTGCCAAAACTTTTGCCGCCGCAACGGCCGATTTCATTCCTATACTCGATCCATGGCTAGCGGTTGCCATCCAGGTGTGAATCCCAATTCCCTCCGGTGAAGAGGGCATTAACAGACCCATCGTGGGAGTGAGCCAGCTGACATCACCCACATCGGAGCTGCCACCCAGAATTGGCTCGTCGGTGGGTAATGGCTTGATCTCTTTAGTCATACCGGTTGGTTCTACCCCGGCGTTCTTTTGAAGGGTTTTGGCAAAAGCGATCTCTTCCTCAGTATATTTCGGCAAACCAACTTCCTCCAGATGCCGTTGCATCCGTTCGGCCAAAGGTGTGTTTGGCAGTAAGTCGTACATGCCGAAATAATCGACAGCCAACGCTTTGGTTTGCGTTGCAAGAGCAGCTCCCTTAGCCATATCCTTTAGCCAGGCCACACCATCTTCTACAAGAGCACGGTTTGCGTTGCGGTAGGTCAACATGACCGATGCCTTTTCGGGCACGATATTGGGAGCCACACCGCCATTCTTGATGACGTAGTGGATACGCGCTGTGGGCTGGACGTGCTCGCGCATCATGTTGACACTGTGCAGGAAAATCTCCACCGCATCAAGAGCACTACGGCCTTTCCATGGATTCAGTCCAGCATGAGCAGTCTTGCCAATGAACTCAATATACATATGACTCAAGGCAGTGCTTCTAAGTTTCAAAACGCTGGCTATGTTCATGGGGTGCCAATGCAGCATAGCATCCACATCGTTAAACAAACCGTCACGAGCCATGTAAACCTTGGCTCCTTCGGTTTCCTCTGAAGCAGCGCCATAAACTCTAAGCGTTCCAGCAATCTTTTTATCCTGCATAAGGTTTTTGATGGCCAGCGCAGCTCCAAGACCTCCTGCAGCGATAAGATTGTGACCACATGCGTGACCTGAGGTTACGCCGTCCTTGCGGGGCTCTTTGTGTGGAGTAACTGTCAGGACCCGCAAGATTATATACCGATTTTTTAAAGAGGTTAGGACGTTTTTGTTGCCATTGTTTCAGGGCGTCTATGGGTGTTTTATTACCCAGAGCCCTTTGCGGAATCCAGCCATTATAGAT
>Ga0256840_1001629_pt1 | contig 20793 bp, 22 predicted proteins | sample 355202metaG_FD_185969 | JGI IMG/M metagenome (GOLD analysis project Ga0256840, IMG submission 185969) | Hydrothermal vent microbial communities from Mid Atlantic Ridge, Atlantic Ocean - 355-202 | ecosystem: Environmental > Aquatic > Marine > Hydrothermal vents | place: Atlantic Ocean: Mid...
TTGGTAGCGATGTAAAAGTTATTGCTAATTGCAGCAGTTTAAGAATTGAAGAGACAAAAACACTTATACATAGTGCTAAAAAAGCTGGAGACGATGCGATCGCGATTTTGCCACCTCTGTATTATAAAGTTTCTGAAAGAGAAATGATAAATTATTTCTCCAAAGTCATAAGTTTTGCTTCTAATATCCCTGTTTATATTTACAACATTCCATCATTAGCAATTAATGCGGTAAATATAAACATTATCTCAGAACTTTTGAGAAAATTCGACAACTTTTTCGGAATGAAAGATAGCAGTGGAGATTTTGGGGCGATAACAAAGTTTATAGAATTAAAACAGGATTTTCAGAGGTTTGAAATAGCAGTAGGTTTTGATAGAGCTTTTTTGGCATGCCTGATATCAGGAGTAAATGGAACTGTAAGTGGACCGGCAGCAGTTTTTCCTGAGCTGTTCGTAAAAGTTTATGAGCTTTTTAAAAGCGGAAAAATTAAAAAAGCATGTAAGATTCAGAAAAAGCTTGTGAAAATTTCATCATCTGTTGGAGAGGGGTACAGCATTCCCATTTTGAAAGAAGCTTTAAAATTGAGGGGATTTGGAAATGGAAATGTTAGATTGCCTCTTATTCAAACTAACAAAGAAAATTTTAAGCAAATAGTTGCTAAAGATGAAGAAGAGATCGAAAAGATCTTTTCTTCACCAAGAAAATAGAAGGAGGGATTTTTAATGAAATTCAAATCGTTGTTGCTCGTTGCTATTGCTACACTGATCTTTAGTGCTCTCTTGATGGCGCAGCCTCTGCAACTTGTTTTTTGGGGTGGATGGACTGGTCCAGATGGTAATGTGATGCGTCAGCTGGTTGCCGAATACAATAGCAGTCATTCTGATGTTCATGTCACCTTGACAACTATGCAATGGACCCCTCTCTTTACAAAATTTCTGGTGGCCTCGAGAGGCGGACAATCACCAAACATTTTAGCTATGCATGGTCCGGATGTTCCGGAATTTGCCTCTTATGGACTTCTTACCCCCATTGGTAACGTGATAAAAGAAGCAGGGTTCAATTCCTCTCAATTTGCCCCTGCTGCGTGGAGTGGTACCTTCTATGAAGGAAAGCAATATGCATTTCCTCTTGATCTGCACATGAATGCTATATATTACAACAAGAAGCTTTTTGAAAAAGCAGGAATAACACCTCCTACCGGTTGGATAACTGGCAAAGAATTTTTGAATATGGCTATCAAGCTTACGATTGATAAAAATGGAAGACATCCCGGGGAATCTGGATTTGATCCAAACAACATAATACAATATGGGATCGCACTTTACTCTTTGAATTGGCATGGATTCTTAGAATGGTATGAACTTCTGAGACAACAAGGGTATGACTTTCTCAACTCTTCCATGAACAAAGTGGGATATCCGCTAAGTGCTGGATTGAAAGCATGGAGCTGGCTACAGGATCTGTTTTTCAAATATCACGTTGCTCCAATAGGAGCAAATAGCCCGCTTCAAGACTTTTTAATTGGAAAAACTGCTATGCTCGAAGATGGTCCGTGGGAAATGCCTGCAATGTCAGCTCAGAAAGGTCTTGAATGGGGTACATTCCCATTCCCCAGGTCTTTAAATATAAGGCTGTTTGGGGAAGCGGACATGTTTTGACAATACCAATCCGTCAGGATAAAAAGCATATGAAAGCGGCTGAAAATTTTGTAATTTGGTTGATAAAGCATTCGGATAAATGGGCCCTTTCTGGTAATATACCCGCATACAACTCAGCCAGAAAATTCGCATATACCCTTCCAGGACGTACTGGATTCCTGAAATCTGCTCCATATGTGGCTATGCTTCCAAGAATACCAAAAGAATCTCAAGTCTTTTCCTCCGCATCTGTAAGTCCTATAGTCGTTGCTGGACAAAACATTCTTGTAAGAAACAAGGATATATTACCTGTTATGAAATGGATGAATCAACAAATAGATATGATTCTCTCCCAATAAAAAGCTTTTATATTTGGAGCCGCGAAATTTTCGCGACTCCAAATACCTAAATAAAAAATAGAAATCAGGTGAAAAGAATAAAGATGATTGGTAAAAAAAGAACTTATCGCATAGTTCCATATCTTTTTTTAATTCCATACCTTTTCGCATTCATCACTTTTCGTTTTGGGCCTTCCATAGCAGGTTTTTTTGTGAGTCTTACAAGGTGGAATATAGTTGGCCAAGCAAGATTCGTTGGATTACAGAATTTCATAGATCTTTTCCGTGATCCCAACTTTATGAGAAGCCTTATAAATACTTTATATTTCATGTTACTGACTGTCCCTGCTCTTGTGGTTGGTGGATTACTAATTGCCATGCTTGTGGATCAATCTCTGAAAGGACGTATAGTTACCAGAACGTTTGTTTTTATGCCGTACGTTATAATGTCTACTGTTGTCGGCGTCATCTGGTTATGGATATTTGATGCGCATTTCGGCATATTGAATTATTATTTGAGTTTTTTAGGCATACGGCCAATTGCATGGTTATCAAGTGTTAATTGGGCAATGCCTGCAGTTGCAATTGCTACCATATGGTGGACAATAGGATTCAACATGATATTATTTCTTGCAGGATTGCAAGACATACCAAATGAACTAAAGGAAGCTGCTCGCATTGATGGTGCCTCAAGTTGGCAAGTGTTTTGGAACATAACTTTTCCACTCTTAAGCCCCACAATGATCGTTGTTGTAATGCTTACCCTTATAAACACTTTTCAAGTTTTTGCCCAAGTCTACGTCATGACCGGCGGTGGACCTGCGATGGCTACTCTAACTGTGGTTCAATACATGTATGTTCAATCATTCCAATATTATAGATTGGGATACGGTTCGGCTATAGCGTATGTAATTTTCATTTTTTTGGTAGCTTTTATTCTATTAGAAGGAAAATTCCTAAAAAAATCTGGTGATCTGAATTGAATGGAAAAAGGAAAAAGCACCTCATAAGAATATTGTTGTATTTCTTTATGATAATTTGTATAATCACGTCTTTTGCCCCTATTCTTTGGATGACTGTTAGCGCTTTCAAACCAGAAGGAGAAATATTGAGCTATCCGCCACAATGGATTCCGTTGCATCCTACATGGTCAAATTTTGCCTATGTTTTGAAAAATTTCAACTTTGCTCGCTGGACTTTCAACAGTGTAATTGCCGCTTTAGTGGCCACAATAATTGTTATACTTATAGATTCTCTTGCAGCATTCGCGTTTGCAAAAATGAAGTTTCATGGTAGCAAAGTGCTTTATGCCGTGATTTTATCTATGCTTATGGTTCCCATACAAGTTACAATCGTTCCATTATATTTAATGTTCGCAGATGTAAATTTGTTAAACACTATCACGGCTTTGATCTTACCAACAACCGGAAATGTTACAGGTGTCTTTATATTAACAAATTTTTTTAGAAGTGTACCTAAAAATCTTTTAGATGCCGCCATAGTTGATGGAGCCGGAAGTTTTAGAATCTGGTGGTCTATCATGCTACCCTTGGCAAGACCATCTATCAGTGCAGTGGCAATAATAACATTTATGAGTAACTGGACGAATTTCCTATGGCCACTGGTTTCTGTAAGTTCAGATGCTTCAAGAACACTCCCGGTTGGAATAGCACAATTTTTTGGTGGTCAAAGCGGCGTGAGTGGTTCAGCTCCCCAATATGGTCCGGCTATGGCTGCAGCATTAATGGCAACTCTTCCGGCGATTGCTATATTCCTTTTTCTACAACGTTATTTTGTAAAGGGTGTTATGATGACGGGCATAAAGGGGTAAAAATATGTTATTCTCCTTTGAAAGCATCATAAAAAAATCGTTATATCCCCCCATGCATCATGCTATAAGTGCGGAGAAAATAGGACAACATATTGTGGCAATTTGGTATTCTGCTTCGTACGAAACTTCTCCAGATACTGTTATTTATATGTCACTATATGGAAAAGATGGATGGAGTCTTCCAAAAGCAATTGTTGAATTATCGGGCTTTGGGCTTGGAAATCCTGTATTATGGAAAACACCAAATAAAGAAGAAGTTTGGCTTTTGTTTGTGATCTTGCCGAAGAACGATTGGAAAAGTGCACTAATTACACGAAAAGTTTCTAATAATGGAGGAAAAACATGGTCAGAAATGGAAATTTTATCTAAAGAAAGAGGATTGATGACGAAAGGAAGACCTCTCAAATTGCTAACTGGAAGATACTTAATACCGATTTATGACGAAAAGAGATGGTCCCCAATGGTATTGATTTCCGAAAATGGTGAAAAATGGGATTTGTATGGTGACACCACAGCAACGGGTGTAATACAACCAAATGTGGTTGAGCTTGATGATGGAACATTACTGATGCTAAGCAGATCAAAAATGGGAAGAGTGTACATTTCTCGTTCTTTTAATCAAGGGTTAAGTTGGATTTCATCATCAAAAACGAGTATTCCCAATCCCAATAGTGGCATTGATCTTGTCAAAGTCAAAAATAAGAATTTTTTTGTGTTGGCCTATAATCATTCAGAATTCTTAAGAAATCGCATTGATATTGCAATCTCACACGATGGCATTTCATGGTCAGGACCGTTGAATGTGATGAGTGGAAATGGAGAGTATTCATACCCATGCATTTTGATAGATGAAGATGAACTTCACATCTTTTTTACTCAAAACAGAACAAACTTTATAGATGCCCACGCAAAACTTAAGGAGATTATAAAGGCGATGAAAATACAATGAATAATAAAATAGCAATTATAGGTGAAAATCTCGTAGATCTTTTTAAAGTGGGTAAAAAATTCGAAGCACATCCCGGTGGTTCTCCGTTAAATGTTGCCGTAGGCCTTGCTCGACTTGGAGAAAATGTGAGCTACATCACAAAATTCTCGTCGGACTTTTTTGGCAAAATGCTTATTAATGTCCTAAAATCTGAGGGAGTGAATTTATCGTTTTGTTCAATCGACAAAAAATTACACACAACACTTGCATTTGCATTTGTAGATGAGAATAAGGTCCCCACTTTTGAAATATGGAATCGATGCACAGCGGATAGTTCCATTACATGGGAAGAAATCTCAAAAATCGATTTGAATAACTTCGATGTCATTCACTTTGGATCTATTTTGTTGGCAACCCCTGCAGCGAATGCGATACTAAAATTTGTGAAAAAGGCCAAAAAATTGGGGAAATTCATAACATTTGACCCAAATTACAGACCAAAAGTTGCAGTAGACGAGAAAAACTATTTGAAGGCACTACATGATGGATGGAAGTTAGCAGATGTTGTAAAATGTAGCTTTGAAGATGCAAAAATCCTATTCGATCTTGAAGCATTCAAAGATGTTGTAAAAACGATAAAGACAGAAAGCGTACCTACTCTTCTTACAATGGGAAGTAAAGGAGCCTATGTAATAATCGAGAATGAAGCTGTCCATATTCCTGCTTATAAAACAAGAGTTGTCGACACAACTGGATGCGGTGATGCTTTCGCTGCAGGGATGATTCACAATTTCTTTCGACATGGTTTTTCGATTGAAATCAACGTGCTTGTTGATGCTGCCCGTTTCGGTAATGCTACAGCAGCAATAGCAGCTCAGAAAATTGGAGCAATTACTTCATTCGCACACGCCAACAATGTTGAAGAGTTCATGAAAGGTGTGAGGCAATTTGATGAAAACGAGCATAAAAGATATTGCTAAAAGTCTTGGCATTTCAACGGCAACCGTCTCCAAGGCTCTGAACAACAAATCTGGCGTTAGTCATGAAATGCGAATAAAAGTTCTGGAGAAAGCTAAAGAACTTGGATACGTGGTTAATAATCTTGCAAGAGGAATGAAAATTTCTAAAACTTTTACAGTCGGTGTGCTTATATCAGATATAAAGAACCCTTATTTCAGTGAAGTTATATCTTCAATGGAACGTGTTCTTTATGCAAAGAAATACAACCTCATTATATGCAACGTAGGGGAGAACCCAAGCAAAGAGCGAGAATATTTAGAACTTCTTGTATCTAAAAAAGTGGATGGCATTATCGCTGCGCCAAGTGCTGAGGGCCAAAACCTATCTATTTATAGAAAACTAATACGACATGGCATGAAAATCACACTGTTCGATAGACTTGTGGATGCCATACAAACTGATTCAGTGGTAGTTGACAACAGTTCTGCTACTTATGAAGCGGTCAAATATCTCAACAAATACGGGCACTCTAAAATAGGAGCAATATACGGCATAAAAGGGAGTTACACTGGTCACGAAAGATTAAAAGGATTTCTTGAAGCAGTTAAAGACTTTAACGTTAAGTACCATGAAAATTGGGTAAAAAGTGGTGAATTTAAGGAAGAAAAATCGTATAAACGTGCCATTGAAATTCTGAACAGTAAAGATCGTCCTACTGCTATCATTGCGATGAATAATTTTATGACACTTGGAGTTATGAGAGCTGTTAAGGACTTAAATATAAAGGTACCAGATGAAGTGTCGATAATAGGATTTGATGATGCAGAATGGATGAAGGTATGTTCACCTGCGGTTACAACTGTAGTGCAGCCCACTGACGTGATAGGAATGACAGCAGCAACTCTTTTATTGGATGCCATAGAAAGTGATATTCCAAGTTCCCCCCACCATGTGGTGCTAAAAACATCACTTTTAGAAAGAGAATCTGTTGCTCCACCAAGTAAAAATTAGACTTTTTCGAAATACAAAAAACGGCGGTCAAACTCCGCCGCTTTTCTTTGGTCAGGGCGACTGGATTTGAACCAGCGACCTCCAAGTCCCGAACCTGGCGTTCTACCATCTGAACTACGCCCTGACAAGCGATTATATTGTATCATAAGAATATCAAGTGTGGCAAACGCGAAAAAACAGTCTATAATATGGTAGGAAGGAAGGTGTTTTAAGTGTGAAATGGGCTGTCGTTGGATTTGGAAATATAGCGAGAAACAAATTTCTACCGGCACTTGATAAAGTACCAGGTGCAGAGTTGAAAGCCGTTGTAACATCTCATCCGGAGAGAGTTAAAAACTTAAAGAAAAACCGTAAAGTCCAAATATTCACAAGTATAAATGAGCTCGAGGGTGTAGATGTGGCTTACATTGCCACTCCGAATAGTATGCATAAGGACCAAACTATTCAATGTGCACAAAAGGGAATAAGTGTCTTGTGTGAAAAACCGGCGGCACTCAACTTGTTTGACACCCATAAAATGGTAGAAGCATGTGAAAGAAATGGTGTTGCATTTGGAGTCGCGCATATGGGAAGATTCAATAGCTACAACAAAGGTGCAAAAGATATACTCAAATCCGGAATTCTTGGAAATTTGGGCATTGTCAGAGCAAGCTTTTCTTTCACAAACACTCAAAGAGACACTTGGAGGTACGATCCAGAAATGAGCGGTGGCGGTGCAATAATGGACATAGGAATTCACCTGATAAATTCCCTCCATTTTTTCAGAGAAAAAAGGATAAAAGAAGTCGTAGCCATAAATGAAAATTTGGGATATAACATTGAGCAACATGCTGCCGCAATATTCCGATTTGAAGATGATGCATTGGCTCTTGTGGATTGTAGCTACAACGCATATGAGTCGGTCTCCTTTGAATTTAGGGGAACTGATGGGATTCTTTATGTTCTTGACACGCTGTTCCAAAATTATGAGGGCAAGGTTATTTTAAAAAACAAAGAAAAAATCTCCTTTCTCCATTTTCCTGGAAAAGATCCTTACATTCTTGAAATCAAAGATATGGAGAGGGCCATCGATTTGCACACATCACCATTAACAGGTGGATACGAAGCACTTGAAGACATGAAAGTTGTGGAAGCATGGTACAGATCGGCTAAAGCTTCTTTACCTATTTTCATAGAATGAAGTTTTGATGTTATAATTCTTTTGATGTTTATTTTTAAGGATTCAAAATTCATTTTTACGGATGTAAATGAGAATATGCTCTCAAAAATTGCAGCAAAACTGGCTTCTATGCTTTTCCGTGGAAGTGCAGTTTTGCTGTTTGGTGATCTGGGAGCAGGGAAAACAACTTTTACACGTTACCTGGTATCCGCCTTAGATGGAGAACCACGGCAAGTAACAAGTCCAACCTTTACCATTGTTAATGAATATAAAGCGCGAATGAATATTTATCACGTTGACCTTTTCAGGCTCAAAGCAAGTGAACTTGAAGAGTTACCAATAAATGATTACATAGAGTCCGATGGTGTATGTGTGATTGAATGGCCTGACAAACTTGGCCAGTACATGCCAGATGATTTTTTTGAGGTAAGATTGGATTTTAAAGATGAAAAACACAGAAACGTGGTAATTGCCTCAAAGGGCACTAAATGTGGAAAATTGTTAAAAAACAGAGGTGAAATTTTTGTCACAATTCAAGAAACTTGAGGAATTTATAAAGAACGAGGAGAAAGATCTCGAATTTCCAAATACCCTTCCGTGTGTTCCCCTAAAAGGGGACGATGTTGCATTTCCAACTGCTCTAACGCCGTTTTATGTGGGCCGGGGAATTTCCATAAAAGCCTTGGAAGAAGTTATAAGCACAGAGGATCGATACATATTCCTGGTTTCTCAGCGAGATCAAAATATTGAAATACCAGACGTCGATGACTTGTACGAAATAGGTACTATAGCACGTCTCATACAACTTGCGAAATTACCGGATGGAGGATTTAAAGCACTTGCTGAAGGTATGGTAAGAGCAAGGATTACTGAATTTGTCCAAAGAGAGCCTTTCTTTGCCTGCAAATTTGAAGTGCTCGAAAAGAAGAAAAGACGCACTAAATCAATGATTGCACTGATACGTTTGGTCAAGGAAACCGCTACTAGATATTTTGAGATGACCAAAAGGCTTCCTGAAGATGCAGTGCGAGAAATAAGAGCTTTTGAAGACCCAGATAAATTAATTGATACGATAGTCTCATTTGTGCCAGCAAATCTTGAAACGAAGCAACGATTTCTTGAAATTGTTGATCCAAAAGAACGAATGTTGGAATTTCTCAAGTACGTAAATTCTGAGATAGGTTTACTTGAGATAGAAGAAAAAATAGAGAAAAAAGTAAAAGCCCAAATAGACAAAAGTCAAAAAGAGTACTATCTTCGCGAAAAACTTGAAGCTATAAGAAACGAACTCGGAGTAGAAACATCTGAAGCAGAGGAACTTCGCAAGCGCGTTGAAAACGGAAATTATCCAAAGGAAGTCATCGATACAGTCATGAAAGAAATAAACCGCTTTGAGAAAATGCACCCTTCTTCTGCAGAAGCAAGTGTATCGAGAACATATATTGACTGGCTTTTAAGCATTCCCTGGAAGGAAAAAACCGAAGAGACCTTCGATATAAAAAAATCGGAAAGGGTCCTTAACTCCGATCATTACGGACTGGAAGAAGTCAAAGAAAGGATACTCGATTATATTGCTGTAAAGAAATTTAGTGGAGCGGCAAAGTCGCCTATATTGTGTCTTGTCGGACCTCCTGGTGTGGGAAAAACTTCTCTTGGAATGTCGTTAGCTCGTGCTCTCAACAGAAAATTCGGGCAAATTTCACTTGGTGGCATGAGAGATGAAGCCGAAATTAGAGGCCATAGAAGAACATATGTCGGTGCTCTTCCAGGCAGAATAATGCAAACTATCCGCAAACTCGGCGTCAATAATCCTGTTATATTGCTTGATGAAGTTGATAAAATGGGGATCTCTTTTCAAGGAGACCCTGCCGCTGCACTGCTTGAAGTTTTAGATCCAGAACAAAATTCGCACTTTGTTGATTATTATTTAGAAGTACCGTTTGACCTTTCTGATGCCATTTTCGTGACAACTGCAAACACAGTAGATCCCATTCCGCCGGCTTTGTTAGATAGAATGGAAGTGCTTGAACTGCCAGGCTACAGTTTAAATGAAAAGGTTGAAATTGTCAGAAAGCATCTTTTACCGAAGCTCAAAAGAGAGTATGGATTTGACAAGATAAAATTCTCGATATCAAAAAAAACCATAGAGAAGATCGTCGAAAACTATACCTTTGAGTCCGGAGTAAGAAATCTTGAGAGAATGCTTGCAAAACTTCTGAGAAAAGTAGCTCGAAAAGTTATGGAAGGCGAGAATGACATACGAATAAAGCCATCAAATATTGAAGAGTTTCTTGGAGCTCCTGTTTTGGTAAGACCGCAGCTTCCTGAAAGCTCAACAATTGGAGTAACAATAGGACTCGCATGGACACCCGTTGGTGGAGAAGTACTGATCGTTGAAGCACTGGCCACACCTGGAAACTCGAAGACGATACTTACTGGACACTTGGGAGATGTGATGAAAGAATCAGCAACGATTGCCATGACACTTTGTAAGCAAATGTGTGGACCCAACAAAAACAAATTCTTTGAAAAACATGATTTCCACATTCACGTTCCTGAAGGTGCCGTTCCAAAGGATGGTCCTTCGGCAGGTGTAACCATTCTCACCTCCCTTTGCTCTGTGGTTCTGAATAAGCCTATCAGAAATGACATTGCCATGACAGGCGAAATCACGCTCAATGGCAATGTACTTGCCGTAGGTGGACTTAGGGAAAAGGTACTTGCCGCGAAAAGGATGGGTATAAGGGAAATAATAGTCCCGAGGTCAAATGAACCAATGATGCGGAAAATGAAAGAAGATGTGCTTTCCGGCATGAAAATCGATTATGTTTCAAACGTCGAGGAAGTTTTGAAGATTGCGATAGGAGTCAACGATGTTCGTAAAAAAAGTTGAATTTGATGTGGATGCTCATATAGAAAAAGCTTTTCCTAAAGCTCTAAAGGGTGAAGTTGGATTTATCGGGAGGTCAAACGTTGGAAAATCCTCACTTTTGAATGCTCTCTTTGGAAGAAAACTCGCCAAAATAAGTTCAACTCCTGGAAAAACGCGCTCCTTGATTTTCTTCAAGGTGAACAACTCTTATTATTTTGTTGATTTTCCAGGCTATGGCTATGCCAAAAGCTCAAAAACCGAAAGAAACAAATGGGAAAGGTTGATAAACAACTATTTCAATTTGAACAGGCCAAGGCGGGCAATTTTTTTACTTATAGATTCACGTATTCCCATACAGCTTTCCGATCTAAATGCGTTTGAATGGTTAATCTCCATAGGCGAGAAAGTAGCAATAGTACCAACTAAGATCGATAAACTTAAAAAAGCCGAATTATTAAAAAAAATCGCCGATATAGAAAAAGCTTTTTATGGCGCTGACAAGTTTCTACCCGTTTCATCTGTTACAAAAAACGGGTTAAAAGCGCTGGATGCAGCGTTATGCGAGTATTTAACTGAAAGAATAGAGGTGAATCTTGGTGAATAGGAGTGAAGCAATGCAGTACCTCAGAGAAAACCACATGCCAACTGTGTGGTGCCCAGGATGCGGAAATGGAATCGTTCTCAAAGCGACAATTGAAGCGATAAAGAATCTTAATTACAATAAAGACGATATCGCGGTTATCTCTGGAATAGGTTGTTCCTCAAGAGCAACTGGATACATAGATTTCAACACAATGCATACTTTACATGGAAGGGCCATTCCTTTTGCTACTGGTGTCAAACTCGCAAGACCTGATCTCAAAGTTATAGTTATGACTGGTGATGGTGATGCCACAGCAATAGGGGGAAATCACTTTATCCACGCATGTCGTAGAAACATGGATCTCACCGTGATCCTTTACAACAACAACATTTATGGAATGACAGGAGGCCAGTATTCCCCTCTTACTCCTCACGATTCTTACTCTACAACATCGGTATACGGAAACATAGAAAAGCCATTCGACGTTGTTGAACTTGCAAAAGCTTCTGGAGCCACCTATGTTGCAAGAGCTACAACTTTTCACTATGCATTGCTTGTTAAATATATACAAAAAGCGTTGGAACACGAAGGAATGTCCGTAGTTGATGCAATCACTCAATGTCCAACATATTACGGTAGGTACAACAAAGTTGACAGCGGCTCAGGAATGCTTCAATTTTTTAAAGAGAACGCCATACCGCTTGCCAAAGCTAAGACCATGAAACCAGAAGAGCTTGAAGAAAAGATAATTATTGGGGAATTTGTGGAAATAGAAAGACCCGGATACGTCAAAGAATACGCAAAGCTTCAAAAAAGATTGGAGGTAACCAGTAATGCAAACTGATGTTTATTCATCTTTATCTACGGTCACTCCTTTTAGCATACGCATCACTGGTCTTGGAGGACAAGGAAACATATTGATGGGTACAATTTTGGCTGATGCGCTTGTCAAAGATGGAAAATGGGTAATACAAACTCAATCTTATGGCGCACAGGTTAGAGGTGGTCTTACTCTTTGTGATGTGTTATTTTCCGATGAACCAATTGATTTCCCAAAGGCGAAAGTATTCGATATGATCTTCGCCATGCACGATCTTGGACTGAAAACACACGCTAAATACTTAAAAAACAACGGCATACTTTTTGTTGACACATCCATGTGCGGTCAAATACCACGGTTCATTCAGAGTGTGACCAAAAAATTGATAGCTCTACCTATTACCCAAAGAGCTGAGGAACTCTTTAACAACAGAGTTTTTGCAAACGTGATCAATCTTGGAATTGTAGCATCAACAACAAAGATCGTGAGTTATGATAATTTGAAAAAGGCTGTCTTAGAGCATGTTCCCCAAAAATATGCTGATCGGAACCTGAAAGCACTTGAGGAAGGTTATCAACTTTCCCAAAAAGTTTACAATTTAAGAGAAAAATTGAAAATACCCTATTCAAAGGGCACAAGTTCAGCTTTCGAATGAAAAATCGTAATATTTTACAAAGCTTCGCATGTGCGTTTTCTGGAATGGCTCACATTTTCAGAAAAGAGCGTAACATGAAAATTCACTTTCTTGCTGCATTATCTGTTGTTATCTTATCAATGATATTGAATATTGGAATGGATAGCATGCTATGGATATTCCTGGCGATCGCACTTGTTTTGATAACCGAGGCGTTGAATACATTTTTCGAGGAACTTCTAAATTTCATAAGCCCAAAGTACCATGTATCGATAAAACACATGAAGGATATCGCAGCTGGGGGAGTGCTCACAGCTGCGGTTTTTGCGGTGATCGTTGCTTTGATAGTCTTTGGGAAAAAAGCTGGAACAGATCAATCTGTCTTAGCCGATATCGTGCTTTTCTTGTACCTTGGATTAATAGCATTTATATCAATTTTTGGTGGTGAAAAAAGTGAAAATAAAAAAGATAAAAGTAGCAATCGTTGATGATTCGGCCTTTATGAGAAAAATTATACGTGATTCACTCGAAGAACGCGGCTTCGATGTAGTAGCCATAGGAAGAAATGGAAAAGATGCGGTTTCAATCGCATCAAAGGAAATTGCAGATGTCATAACACTCGATGTTCAAATGCCAGTTATGGATGGCCTTGAAGCTTTGAAAACCATCATGTCAACTGCTCCACTACCCATTATTATGGTAAGCAGTTTAACAAAAAAAGATGCAAAGATTACTTTAGAAGCACTTTCGCTTGGTGCATTTGACTTTGTGGCAAAACCAGGTGGTGCGATTTCCCTTGATTTTAGCAATGTAGCAGATGAATTGGCAGAAAAGATCATTCTTGCCACTTCTTACAAACCTACCTTAAAAAAAATCTCGAAACCACCAGTAAGTATTTCGTATGTTGAACGAGAAACAGGATATGACCTCGTGATTATAGGAGCATCCACTGGAGGTCCAAGAGCTTTGGATAATGTTATTCCCCGTCTCCCATCACAGTTTCCATTGCCAATAATCATTGTTCAACACATGCCTCCCAAATTTACCGCCACGCTCGCCAAAAGACTTGATGAAGTATCAAAAATAAAGGTTACCGAAGTCACTGAAAGGACCGCGGCACGCCCCAAAAACGTCTATGTAGCTATGGGGGACAAACACTTAGAAGTAGCAAAAAACAATGGAGAGATCATTTTGGCTCCAGTGGATGGTCCAAAAATGAACAGTGTGAAGCCTGCTGTTGATTATACACTTATGAGTGCAGCAAAGCTCAATCTTAACGTGTTGAGTGTGATCCTCACAGGAATGGGGAAAGATGGAACTAAAGGATTAAAAGCTTTTAAACGCAAAAGAGTTACAACTATAGCGGAGTCAAAAAACACGGCTGTTGTTTATGGAATGCCTAAATCCGTGGTTAATGAAGGACTCGCAGATTACGTTTTGGATTTAGGCGACATTCCATCAAAATTAGTTGAACTGGTTTAATTTTCAATAACCACCTTGTACGACAACAGTATCTATCCTTATGACATTTCCAGCTTTGACCATGAATTTAACAGGTCTAACTGTGATGTCTGCTTGAGTTATCGTTGGTTCAACAGTAATATCAACAAGTTTCATATAAGACGTGTTTGTCCCAACAAAAAAATTGTTTATATCGCTTGTTGCACTTTCTATAGAAGAAGCTGACGCAGAAATTCCCTGTCTAAGTATGTATTGAGAAACGTACTCTTCAAAATCATGCAACTTAGCAATAGATATACTTTTATCGCTACGGCCAATCGTGGCAGATGTTATCGCCATTACCATCATTACTCCTATTAAAATGATAACCATTGCCACTATAGCTTCCACAAGCAACGCGCCGTTTCGCATTTTCATCCTCTCACTTCAAATTCATAGTTGTTACCGCCGATATAAAAGTAGAAGTCACACTATCGCTGTAAAGCACAAGCCTGTATTTTACCGTTCCACTTTCATATTGAAAGTCCAGAGACTTCACTCCACTCGCAATTTTCACTGTTTGAATTGGAGATAGTGAATCATTTTTGTCTTTGAATAACAAAATTATCGAACTTCCATCCATGGTGATGGTCGCACGCAGAGTTGTCGAAAAATAATAGTTTTTACTAAATGGAACCTCTATGTCATATGAGATGTAAGGAGACCATATTGTGTTCGTATCAAGATTTATATCCTTCGCGTTTGGTCCCATTTTCATAAGCTGGGATTGTAACCTCTCATCTATTAGCATAGCCTTAGATGCTTGATTTACCTTGGCAAGTGCTCTGGGCCCTATTATGCTAAATTGATTCATGGCAATAACTATAATGGCTAAAGCTATGAAACCGACTGCCAAGGATATCAAAACTTCAACCACCGTGAACCCATTTTTCATCAGTACACCGTCCTCACAGACAGAAGTATCGCCTTTTCTTTCGCAGAAGGTGTCCCATACATGTTTGATGGCAATCCGCCAAGAATACGCCAATCGAAAGCGTAGGTTTTGTAAAAACCGCTTATGTTCTCATACGTATAAGGGTTGAATGTTCCAACTGGTCCACGTTTATGTTGCATGAGAGAACCATATAAAAACAATTGCCCTTTTGGCCCATATAAATAATTATCATAGTCCTCATAAGAAAAGCTTCCGGTAAAAGCATACACACTTGCCATGAGTTTCATATTATCTGGAACATCACTTGTCAATGTAACATCGTCGTTGGCAACAATGTTTAGAAAGTCATTACATGTTGAATTTCTCAATTCTTGGATCATAGAAGTTGAAACTTCGGAAACTAACCAATTTGAATTCGAGGCACTGAAAAGTGTGTTAGCGTCATTATAAACGACCCTCGATTGAATGTAAGCACTTTGGGTTGTGTAAAGTGTATATTTTCCAGAAACATACGCAGTTTTATCGTTGCTACCTTGCTGATTTTTCTCTCCACTAATGTACAAATCTGATGATGTCTTCAAAACGCCGTTAAAATTAAAATTAATTGGAGAAGGTGAGGATAATCCCATGAGGGTTGCTGCGTCATTTCCTTCAGGGGTCAACGTAGCAGTACCCGGAACAGATGAATTGCTAACAGGATTTATCGTGAAAAGCTGATTCCAAATGTTTTCGTTACTTTTCACATTATCCAAAACATATAAAACGTCACTAAAATCCGGACCATTATACCACCAGTACCACAACCAATAATCGTTGTTTATAAGTTCATTTATTGCAGCAATAACGTTTGAAACAATAGGAGTATCGGAATAATAAACGTTCATAGTCTTTGAATTTCCATTTGAGTCAAATGTAACCTTTACAGCTGGCATTATAGACTTAATGGCATCGAAGGCTTTTTGGTATTGGTCCTGAACGTTTTGAGGGAGATCACTGTAAGAAAGCCCGTTATCATTCAACCAATTATCAAGATCTTGCTGAAACATTGATGCCAAACGTGAAGGCGTATAATAACCACCTTTTTCCCAGTTAAACCAACTACCTTGTTCTTCAAATCCGTACGAATTCCAGTTAAGACCTGAAAGATCAATTCCCATTGGAAAGCTCGAACCACTTTGAACGGCAGATTCTATCGATGCTGGAGCCGATACTTCCGAATTTATTTCTGAAGAATAATACGATGCTATTTTTGCCATGTTCATCTTGGCAATGTCTTCGGCGCTTAATGTTTCATATCCGCTACTAAAAACGGGTGAACTTCCCGGAGTAATGTTATAACCCTTAGCCTGAACAAATCCGTTAAATACTGGGTTACCGTCTATATTTATCACATCATTCGATCTAAGTGGTCCATCAATTAATTCTCCTGTGGTAAAGTATATGTTTGACGGTTCAATATCTGTAAAATACAGGTACTTGTTCAGCGAATTTGCTACCACAAATCCACTTGAATAGGCACTTTTTCCTCCAACTACTGCACGAGCTACTATAAAATATCTGTATACACTGTTTATGTTGGTATTAGGAATTTTTGTTTGAATTACAACAACGTCTGGAATAACTTTTAAGATACCCGAAGCTTGAAGAGAATCAAACAGACTTTCCACTTGTGGGATTTTGTTAAGCCATAAAACATTTGAATCCGTAGCTAAAACAGACAATGCGGATTTCCACGCATCTCCATCTACGGATGAATATATGGAAGTGAAATAATTATTAGATGTGTTTGTCTGAAGCCAAGAAATTGAACTAAAAGAAGTGCTTCCTACTCCATTAAAATCAAGATTAAATCCTCCGATGGAGTTTGCAAAATGCGCTATATACGACGTACCCATTTGCAGTCCATTCATGGAAGCGTTCGAGGCCATGAATAATTTCTCTTTCGACACTCTAAGAGATGATGTGTTAGAGACGAAAGAAGTAATAGCAGCTACGAATATCGCAACAGCTGCTAATAAAACTAAAGCAGTCACTAACAAATAACCCTTTTTCATGGAACCTCATCTCCCAATGATATTATCGGATAAAGGCAAAGCAAAGTTTAATATTTACTCCTATTTCCGTTTCAGACGCTACTGTCAGCCAAGTCAGAGTAAAACCAAAAAATCCAAATAACGAATGAAATAGCCACAGTAATTTTTTAATCCCCGCTATGTTTTTGGACATGAATGTTGTAAAATCATACAAAAGAGAATAAAGGAGCGATCACATTGGCACTTGTCGTGGTGAAGGATCTAAGAAAAGTATACAAAACCGGTGAAATTCTCTATGAAGCGGTCAAGGGCATGAGCTTCGAAATTGAAGAAGGGGATATGTTCATGATTCTGGGGCCTTCTGGAAGCGGAAAAACAACAGTGCTTAACTGCCTCTCTGGAATTGATGATCCCACATCTGGCTCCATACTAATAGATGGTGTAGATCTGGCAAAACTTTCTGACGATGAGAAAACGAAATTCCGTGCAAACAACATGGGATTTGTTTTTCAAGCGTACAATCTCATCAACGTTCTAACAGCGAAAGAAAATGTCGCGCTTCCGCTGCTTGCCCGTGGATGGTCAGAAAAACGCGCATATGAAAAGGCTGTAGAGGTCTTAAAAGCACATGGGCTTGAACATATAATCAATTATTTCCCTTCTCAAATAAGTGGTGGAGAAAGACAAAGAGTAGCAGTTTCAAGAGCACTTGCTGGGGATCCAAAAATAATATGGGCAGATGAACCTACAGGTGCGCTTGACACAAAAACTTCTTTTATGGTCATGGATTTCATGAAAAGCTTGAATGAAAAAAATCATCAAACTTTTGTGATCGTCACTCATGATGATAAAATAGTAAAATACGCAACAGCGGTTTTAAGAATAGATAGTGGAAAAATAGTGAGTTTTGAACGGATGAAAAATCCAATTAAAGCGGCTAATTTTTAATCGATTTTTTCGATGGCCAGTAGGCCATTATCAACGAAAGTGCCATAAGTGCGCCCCCAATGTCCCTTCTCAGAGTGAACTTTTCCCCAAGGATTAAAAATGCAAAAAAAGCAGCAAGCCACGGTTTTACAAAGAATGACATAGAACCAAGGCTGGCGCTTATTTTTTTCACACCTTTGAAGAAAAGCAAATAAGCCACACCAGTTGCAACAGTTCCAAGATACACAACGTACGGAATATCTCGGACTGAAAGCTGAATTGTATCATGAAAATATCTCATGATACAGAGTACTGTTATTATACCTATTCCAAATGAAATGCTGTTAAGCGTGGCACTCGACGTTTTCTTAGAAATCACTCGTCCTACAACAGTGTAAAGAGCAAAAAGAATTGCAGATACGATTATGTGAAGGGAGTACAAATCGTGAAAAAACTGACCCGGGATGTAAGAAGTCACAATCACAGCTATAAATCCAAGGCTCATACCTAAGTAAACCCTTAATGGAAATCTTTCTTTATAAATCAGCTTTGAAAACAATAACACGAATAGAGGATTCGAACTGAATACGATCGCTACCTCTGCCGCACTTATATGTGATAATCCAACATGATAGAGACTTGTCCCTATCCCAACTGTGAAAACACCAAGCCAAGTTAAATTAAACCAATCGCGGCGCTCCAAATTCCTCAACGATTTTTTCCTCACAAATGGAATAAAAACCAAAATGGCAAAGATCATCCTAAAAAGCCAGAGGTTCAAAGGATCTATTGAAACACTAATGAATTTCGAAATCACTTCGATAGATGAAAAAATTACAATTGCTGAGTACACATAGATGTATCCTGATAGCATTTGAGCACCTCCGGAATTGCCACGTTGAAAATTTTAACATACATCGCTCAAAAGAAAGGATTTTCAATATTTTTGATTGTTAATTCTTTATTGTTTAAAATATTCACTTGACAAATCAAATATTTTGATTTATACTTTAATAAAGTTGAATGAGAAATAAAAATATCTTGATTGTATAAAGTTAACACGAGAACTCTTAAGGAGGTGATCGAAATATCTATCGTGACTCGTTGCCCGTATTGTGGGCATAAGATGGACGTAGTGGCACTGAAATGCCCAGCGTGTGGTACAGGAGTAACTGGGAGATTTCAGATAGATGAGCTCTTTAGTCTTTCTGAAGAGCAAATGAGATTCGTCAAAATATTTTTGAAAAATCGTGGGAATCTCAGCGAAGTGCAGAAGGAATTGGGAATATCGTATCCAACTGCACGAAATCGTTTGAACGAAATCGTTAAATTTCTCGGTTACGACGTGAAAGAAGAAAAAATTAACGAACGAGAGATTCTTGAGAAAGTCAAAAACGGAGAAATAGACGCTGCTACAGCAATATCCTTACTGAAAGGAGAGAAAAAGAATGAAGGAGATTAAAAAATTCGAGAAAGAACTGCGCGGGATTCAAAATGTGGCCTTTTATGCTGTCTCTACAGACCTAAAAATCATATCAAGTGATGAGCCAAAAATCTCCATTAAAGCGGAGGTATCTGGATTCAAAAACGATGTCGAAAATTACGAGCCAAGAGTAAAGATGTATGGAGACACTGTGGAGATTTTTCTCTCCAGACGTTCTTCTATCTCGATCTTCGGAATATCAAGTCCAAAGGTTTTAAGAGCTGAAGTCCATATCCCACGTTCTGTTTCATTTAAAGCCGAAACAACATCCGGCGATGTTTATTTCGACGAAATCGATCTAAAAAGCTTATCGGTAAAGACTGTCTCTGGTGATTTAACAATTTATGGAGGAAAAACAAAGTCTATCACGATCAATTCAACAAGTGGTGACGTCGATATATCCGGAATTCTCTCACCGCTTGAAGACATTGCCATTCATAGCATATCTGGTGACGTAAAACTGAAGCGGTTGAACTTTTCAAAAGCTTATTTCAAAACCGTTTCCGGAGATATAACCGCATTTGATGTAAATCCGAAAACAAACTCTATAGAGATAAAAACAGTCTCTGGTGACGCATATATTTCATACTCTTCACAGCCATCGGTTCACGTTGAATTTTCAACAGTTAGTGGCGACATACGAGCAGACGGGGAAAGGCATTTTTCCGGTAAAGTTTCATCTGCATCCTTTGATATTGGAAATAAACCAAGGTCGATTTTGAAATTCAAAAGTGTTTCCGGTGATGCAAAATTCAAGTTTGGAAAAGACAAAAGTGTCAAAGTACAAGCTGAGGAATCAGATGAAAGTATGAGCATTTTTAGAGAAATAATAGACTCAAAAAGGGCCACGCCAGATGAAGTTAAAGAACTAATGCTAACTCTTGGATATTCTCAAGAGGATATCGATAACTTTTTCGGGAGGGGAGAAAAATGAAAGCCTTTTCCATATTTTTGATTTTAATTGGTATACTGAGTTTTCTTTCGATCTTTGGGGTAATGAACTTGACCTTTGGAATTTTTATAGGCATACTGTTTGCAATAATCTTTGGAGTGGAAGGCGTAAGAGAATTGGTCAAAGGAAATCTCATTGGAATAGGAGGAATTCTCTTTTCAGCATTCTTGTTTGCACGAGTTTTTATCTTTTCAGCCTCTGGAGGACAGATCTTTTTGGCTCTTGTA
>Ga0256840_1001630_pt1 | contig 20791 bp, 15 predicted proteins | sample 355202metaG_FD_185969 | JGI IMG/M metagenome (GOLD analysis project Ga0256840, IMG submission 185969) | Hydrothermal vent microbial communities from Mid Atlantic Ridge, Atlantic Ocean - 355-202 | ecosystem: Environmental > Aquatic > Marine > Hydrothermal vents | place: Atlantic Ocean: Mid...
GCCCTGATCGAGGCGGACGAGCGCCGCAACAGTCTGATCATCCTCACCGACCATGAAGAGGTGGGCAGCGGCTCACCCGAGGGCGCCGGCGGCACGCTGCTCGACGCGGTCCTGGAACGATTGTTTCCTGACCCGGAACAGCGGCAGCGGGTCATCCGCCGATCCCTGCTCATCTCGGCCGACAATGCCCATGCCGTGCATCCCAACTTCGCAGACCGGCACGACAAAAACCACCTGCCGCTCATGAACCACGGCCCGGTCATCAAGATCAACGCGGCCAGGCGGTACGCGACCACCGCCCTCACCGCCGGATTTTTCCGTCTTCTCTGCCAGAGGCAGGAGACCGGTGTCCAGGAGTTCGTCATGCGGGCCGACCTGGCCTGTGGTTCCACCATCGGTCCCCTGACCGCCACCCGCACCGGTATGCAGGTGGTGGATGTGGGCGTCCCGACCCTGGCCATGCACTCCATACGCGAGATGGCAGGTGCCAGGGACTGTCCAGCCTTTTTCCGGGTATTGCGGGAATATTTCGCCCTTGCATCCACAGACCCGTTATGGCATGGTTGGCTCTCATGAAGATCCTGCGCCGCAAGACCCTGCTCCTCGGCCTCCTGCTGGGGCTGTCCCTGATGCCGGCACCGCCCACGGCGGCCAGGGCATCGCTGCGCAGCTTCGTGAAGAAGTACAGCAGCATCGAGGTCTCGGCACAGCAGATCCGACGGCTGCGGCGCTATGACCACCTCATCGAATACTTCAGCTCGTTCTCCTTTTTCCAGCCCCGGCACAAGGTCAATCCGGACTTTATCCGCGCCCTGATCCTCGCCGAATCAGACGGCAATCCCCGGGCCCGCTCCAGAAAGGACGCCCGCGGCCTGACCCAGATCATCTATCCCACCGGCAGGCAGGCCGCCCGCGAACTGCTGCAGAAAAACATCCGTTTCCGCCATGTCAGCCGCAGTCAGCTGGAGAACCTCAGGCCCGGCGACCTCTATGTTCCCGAGATCAACATCCTGTTGGCCTGCTACCTGATCAGCAAGTACAACTACACCTTCCAGGGCAAGCTCGACCTGGTGGTCTCCGCCTGGAACGCCGGCGAGAACTCCATCGTCGGCAACCAGCCTGCCCAGTACCGGGAGACCCTCAACCACATCGGCAAGGTCAACGGCTACTTCATCTACTTCCTCAGGCAGAAACAGGGCCGGCTGCGCATGGCATCCGGGCAGCGGGCCAGAATCCGTTAAGAGGAGCGGCCCGGCCACTCACTCCGGCACTCCCTCCTTCCTGCTCCTTCTGTCACAGACAGAGAAGTCCCTGCGCCTGATTTTCAGTAAGCGTTCACAGGAACCGCACGAAGTCTAAGCCGGGATTCCCGTCTCCAGGCACCAGGAACCTGAAACCTGGCACCTGGCACCTGGCACCTGGCACCTGGAACCTGGCACCTGGCACCTGGAACCTGGCACCTGGCACCTGGCACCTGGCACCTGGCACCTGGAACCTGGCACCTGGCACCTGGAACCTGGCACCTGATTTTCTGATAATCTTATTGACAATACAGAATAAAAAAAAGTAAGGTTTTTTACTTGTCAACCGTATACCGTACCCTGCCGGGGACCCTCCGGGGCGTATCCTGTTAACGCTGAAGAGTAACTCAATATTCATGAACCAGTCATCTTCGTCCAAGTACAGCGAGGCCGGTGTCGATATCGACAAGGGCAACGCCTTTGTCTCCCGTATCAGGGGGCTGGTCGCCGAGACCCATGGTCGCGGTGTCATCAGTGATATCGGGGGATTTTCCGGGCTCTTTGCCATCGGCAATGCCGGTTTCGAGGATCCGGTCCTGGTAGCCTCCACCGACGGCGTGGGCACCAAGCTCACCGTTGCCAAGCTCTGCGGCCGCCACGACACCATCGGTATCGATCTCGTGGCCATGTGCGTCAACGACGTCATCGTCAGCGGTGCCCGGCCCCTGTTCTTTCTCGATTACTTTGCCGTCTCCAGCCTGGACCTGGACGTGGCCACCGAGGTGGTGCGGGGGATCGCCAGGGGATGCAGGATAGCCGGCTGCTCGCTCATCGGCGGCGAGACGGCCGAGATGCCCGGCCTCTACCGGCCCGGCGACTACGACCTGGCCGGTTTCGTGGTCGGGATCGGCGAGCGGAACGCCATCATCGACGGCAGCGACATCCGGGTGGGCAACAGGATCATCGGCCTGGCCTCCTCGGGCCTGCACTCCAACGGTTACTCCCTGGTCCGGAAGATATTTTTCGACGACCTGGGCCTGACAGTGGACGACCACCTCGAAGAACTGGGCTGCAGCGTGGGCGAGGAGCTGCTGCGTCCCACCAGGATCTACGTGGAGAGTGTGCTCAATATCCTGCGCAACTACAAGATCAACGGCCTGATCCACAATACGGGCGGCGGCTTCATCGACAATGTCCCCCGCATCCTGCCCGGTGGCTGCCGGGCCATCATCTCCCGCGGAACATGGGAGATCCCACCGGTGTTCTCCGTACTTGAGGAGCGGGGAGAAATCCCGGAGGCGGAGATGTACCGGACCTTCAACATGGGGATCGGCATGATGGTCCTGGTGGAGGAAGATGATGTCGAGGATGTGATGCACCAGTTGGGCGCATTGGGCGAGAAGCCCTTCCTCATCGGTGAGATAGCGGCAGCGGACGAAGAGAACGACCGCACCGTGGAGATCAGGGAACAGTAGGTCAGCCCCGGCCGCAGTCCGCGGTGCCCCCCTTCAACTTGTACAGGCCGTGCGCCAGGGCCGGCAGCACGACCTCGATATTCTCCCGGGCCGCCCTGCGGCTGCCCGGGAGATTGATAATCAGCGATTCTCCGCGGATACCGGCAACCCCCCTGGACCAGACCGCCTGCACGGTCTTCTCCAGGCTGGCGTGGCGCATGGCCTCGGCCAGGCCGGGCACCTCCCGCTCGATCACCCGCCGCGTCGCCTCCGGTGTCCGGTCACTGGGTGACACCCCGGTGCCGCCGGTGGTGACGATCAGATCGATCTTCCTCTCGTCCACCCACTCCACCAGGGTCCGCTCGATAAGCTCCTGCCGGTCAGGGATCACTCCGTAGGCGTCCAGACGAAAGCCGGCAGCGGCAAGCAGTTCCCGGAGCATGGCGCCACTGGTGTCCTCGCGCTCGCCGCGGGATCCCTTGTCGCTCAGGGTGAGGACACCGGCGCTGTAGTTCGCTTCCGCCCTGTCCATCGGGCTCAACTGTTCTCCGCCCGGGCCGCCTCGATGATCTTTTCCGCCAGCTGGGCCGGCACCTCCTCGTAGTGGGAGAACTTGACCGTAAACGATCCCCGGCCTCCGGTCATGGAGGTCAGGTCCGGCGCGTAGAGCTGGATCTCGGCCAGGGGCACGTGGGCGCTGACCACCTCGTACCTGTCCGTGGAATCCATGCCCAGGACCCGGCCGCGGCGGCTGTTCAGGTCGCCCATCACATCGCCGACATGTTCCTTGTCCACGTGGATCTCGATCTCCATGATCGGCTCGAGCAGGATCGGCTGCGCCTCCTGGGCCCCTTTCTTGAAAGCCAGGGAACCGGCGATCTTGAAGGCCATCTCCGAGGAATCCACGTTGTGGAACGAGCCGTCGATGAGGGTCACCTTGAGATCGACAAAGGGATAGCCGGCAATGACCCCCTTCTCCATGGCCTCGAGAATGCCCTTTTCCACCGCGGGCCGGTACTGCTGCGGGATGACACCGCCGACGATACGGTCAACGAACTCGAACCCCTCGCCCCGGGGCAGGGGTTCCATCTCGATGGTACAGTCGCCATACTGGCCCCGGCCGCCGGACTGTTTCTTGTGCTTGCCCTGGACCGTGGTCTTGCCCTTGATGGTCTCACGATAGGGCACCTTGGGCACCGAGAGCTCCATCTCCACGCCGAACTTGCGCTTGAGCTTCTCGCCGATCATCTCCAGGTGGACCTGGCCGACGCCGGAGATCAGGATCTCCTGGGTCTGCTGGTCACGGGTCAGCTTGAGGGTGAGATCCTCGTCCAGCATCCTGGTGATGGAGGAAAAGAGCTTTTCCTCGTCCCCTTTCCTGGCGCTGACCGCGTACGAGATCACCGTCGGCAGCGGTTCCGGCGCATCGAAGACCACGGGATGGGCCTCGTCGCAGAGGGTATCGCCGGTGGTGGTGTCCTTGAGCTTGGCCACGGCAACGATCATACCGGGCACGGCCTCGTCCACCGGCTTCTGTTCCTTGCCCTCCATGATGAAGAGCTGCCCGAACCGCTCCACGGTCTCCTTGCTGGCGTTGTAGAAGCTGTCGCCTTTCAGCACCCCGGAAAAGACCCGGAAGATGGAAAGACGGCCGGCAAAGGGATCGGCCATGGTCTTGAAGACAAGGGCCGAGAACGGTTCATCCGCCGTGCCCCTGCGCTCCACCAGGTCACCGCTGCGGGGATCCGTCCCTACCATGGCCGGCCGCTGGTCCGGTGAGGGCAGAAGATTGACGATGCCGTCCAGGATCAGACTCGAACCGGCGTTGCTGAGGGAGGCACAGCAGTAGACCGGCGCAATGGCTGCGGCGCGGACCGCCGTTGCCAGACCGGTCTTGAGTTCGTCGGGGCCCAGTTCACCCTCTTCCAGGAACTTCTCGATCAGTTCATCATCGGTCTCGGCGACGTATTCCATCAGGTTCTCGCGCAGACCGGCCACCTCGTCGGCCATGTCACCGGGAATCTCGCCCGCCTCCACCTTGGCCGTTCCGTCGTCGGCAAAGAAGAATGCCTTGTTCTCGACCAGATCCACCACGCCCCTGAAGTTTTCCTCGGAACCGATGGGCAGGGTGAGCACCACGGGATTGAGGTCAAAGCTCTCCCGGATCTGCGCCACGGTGTTGGCGAAATCGGCCCGCTCCCGGTCCATCTTGGTGATGCAGACCAGGCAGGGCAGGTTGCGCTGGCGCACGTAATCGACAAACTTTTCGGTCTGGCTGCGAACCCCCAGGACCGCGCCCACGGTGAGAATGGCGCTGTCCGCCACATGGGCCGCGAACTTGGCCTCGTTGATGAAATTGTCGTCACCGGGGGTATCGAGGAGAAAGACCTCTTTTTTCTTCCAGCCCAGATGGTTGAAGGCCGTGGAGATGGAGATGTGCCGCTTGATCTCCTCGGGCTCGAAATCCATGGACGCGGTGCCGTCGTCGACCTTTCCCAGCCGCTTCACCGAACCGGCGGTAAACAGCAATGCCTCGGCGAGAGTGGTCTTGCCACTGTTGCCGTGCCCGAGAAGAACTGTGTTCCTGATGTTCTGTACGTCCTGCATGGATTCCTCCATTGAAGCGGCTCTCAAATGAATCTGACCCCGGACAGGCCGACGGCGGTTTTCCCTGCGCTAAGCCGCCGGTCCACCGGTCCTCCTCTGCTCCCCTGCGAATAGTTCACCGCTATCGGCAACTACCCTTTTACGTTTCCTTTGCACCTTCTGCTGCCAGACCACGGTATTTTTGACAAAAAAACTTTCTCTTTTATCCGTGGAGTGGTAACCATCTGTGCCCAGAAATGACAGCATTCTTTATATTCTCATTAACCTTGTAAAGTCAAGCGATAACAGGTGCACAGGCGCACGGAACCCAGACCGGGAACATGACGACGAAACCCAGCGCATCAACAGGCAGGATTGCCCGATCGGCCGGAGCGGTGAGCGGCGCGGTCATGTGCAGCCGCGTACTCGGCCTGGTCCGCGAGCAGATATTCGCCGGCCTGTTCGGCGCCGGCACGGCCTATGACGCCTTTGTGGTCGCCTTCCGCATCCCCAACCTGCTCCGCGACCTGTTCGGCGAGGGCGCGCTGTCGGCCGCCTTTGTCACCGTCTTCTCCGACTATGACACCAACCGCGGCAGCGAGGCCACCTGGCGGCTGGCCGGCAATGTGCTCGTCTTTCTCGCCATCGTCCTCAGCATCATCACCCTGGTCGGCACCTACTATGCCGGCACCATCGTCGACCTCCTGGCCCCCGACTACCGGCTCATTGCCGGCAAAACCGAGCTGACCATCCTCCTGACCAGGATCATGTTTCCCTTCCTGATCTTCGTCGCTCTCTCCGCCGTGGTGATGGGTATCCTCAACACCCGCGGCCGCTTCTTCGTGCCCGCCCTGTCCTCGAGCTTCTTCAACCTGGGTTCCATCATCGGCGGGGTCAGCCTGGCGCTGCTCTTTCCCCGCTTCGGCCAGCCGGCCATTGCCGGCATGGCCTGGGGCACCCTCGTCGGCGGCCTGCTCCAGCTCCTCATGCAACTGCCCACCCTCTTCAAGGTGGGTTTCCGCTTTCTGCCCTCGCTGTCGCTGCGCGATCCGGGCCTGCGCCGGATCCTGGTCCTGATGCTGCCGGCCACCATCGGCCTGTCCGCCACCCAGATCAACATCTTTGTCAACACCAACTTCGCCGCCTCCTGCGCCGAGGGCTCGGTCTCATGGCTCAACTATGCCTTCCGCATGGTCCAGCTGCCCATCGGCGTCTTCGGGGTGGCCTTTTCCATTGCCGCCATGCCGGTGCTGGCCAAACAGGCGGCGATCAAAGACAGGGGCGGCCTCAGGCAGACCTTCACCTCCTCGCTGGTCATGGTCTTCAGTCTCACCATTCCAGCCACCGCCGGCCTGATCCTGCTCGCCGACCCGATCATCCGCCTGATCTTCGAGCACGGCGCCTTCACTGCCACAGACACCCTGCGCACTGCCGAGGCGCTCACCTTCTATGCCTATGGCCTGTTCGCCTACTCGGCGGTGAAGATCATGGTGCCTGTCTTCTACGCCCTGGGCAGCACCCGCTACCCGGTGATTGCCAGCTTCATGGCCGTGGCCGCCAACATCATTATCATCAGCCTGACCATCTCCACCTTTCAGCACCGGGCCATTGCCCTGTCCACATCGTGCACCATGGCCATGAACTTTCTCTTTCTCGGCGGGGTCCTCTACTGGAAACTCGATGGGTTCCCCCTGGCATACCTGGCCCGCGGCACCCTGAAGATCCTGCTGGCCACCGCGGCTATGGGTGCCCTGCTCAGGTTCCTGCTACCGTACCTCGCAGGCTGGCTGCACGGCCCCGTCCTCCTGCAGCTTGCCGGGGTCTTTCTGGCCATCGGTCTTGCGGCCGCAACCTACGGCATCATCCTCCACCTGCTCGGCCTGCCTGAACTTACAGTGATCACGGAAAAAATCAGCCAGCGCCTTACCGGGCGATCAGGGGCGGACAGATAGCTGCTTCTCCATGGCCCGGAGCAACTGCAACTGGGCCAGCAGCGCCACCACGGCCGTATCCACATGCAGGATGCGCGGCCCCATGGAAAAAACCGCAAACCCCTTTTCCTGGAAACGTCCCACTTCATAGTCGCTCCAGCCGCCCTCGGGACCGACGGCGAGAACACACCGCTCCCCCTCCTGCCCGGCCCTGAAGGCGGCAGCCAGCCCGAGCGACGTGCCCGGATGCGCCAGCAGGCGCCTGCCTGTCATCGCCGGCACCACGTCCTCGACAAAGGGCCTGAAACGGGAATGGACCATGACCCGGGGCAGACGGGTATCCATGGCCTGCTCCAGGCCGTCGACCAGAAGCGCCCGGATCCGCTCCGGCCGCAGGACCGGGGTGTGGAAAAAGGACTTCTCCACCCGTGCGGCCCTGATCAGGTGAAAATGTTCCACTCCCAGGACAGTGGCCTGTTTCAGGATCCGCTGCAGCATGATGGGACGCGGCAGGGCCAGGATCAGCACCACGCTCGGCCGGGGGGGCGGCGCGTGGTCCAGGTGGACGGCAAGCTCGATCTCCCCGGGGGAGATCCGCAGGATCCGGCCCGTACCGCAGCGATCGTTGATCATGCCCACGCGCAGGGTATCGCCCGCCTGCAGGCGCAGGACACCTCGGACATGCTCGGCCCTCCGGCCTCCGATCCGTAGCCGGCCGTTCCGCAGTTCGTCGGCCTCAAAGAGCAACAAGTTCATGAACTTTTCTCCTGGACTGGTTTGTGGCAACATCGGCGGCGACAGATCAGTACCCGTTCACCGATCTCTCGTAAAAGTTCAGCAGCGCGCCGGCAGTGCGATCGCGGCAGGCAGGCAAGGGGTACAGGTAAGCGCAGACTCCGGGTGACATGCTGCTGAAGTGCTGGCACCGATTCGGTGAACAGGGACTGCCCCCGGCTGCCCCCCGCAGATGAAAACTTCGGCCACACCGATCGCTCCCTGTTTGACAAGGGACCGGGAATGGACCATAATTGCGGCAGTCAGGCAGGCGTTTTCTTCCCCCTGCCCCCAGGACCTCCCCCGGATGAGGTCACCCATGCACATACCGGGGTAACCCCTCACGGGATGGCTAAGCATCGGTTTGTCCGACCACAATGGTGTAAGCGCTCTCAGGGGCCGCAGATTTGTGCAGGCGTGCCTGTCCGCTATAGCCTACCTATGCGGGCAGGCACGACCGTGCAAAGATGCGGCTCCTGTGAGCGCTTACATACCGGGAGGCACGGCGGCCCGTCAATGCACATGCTCTACACCTTCTTCACCACCATTCTCCTGTGCCTGCTGGCGCCTTTTCTTCTGCCCCTGGCGGCCTGGAAAAAAAAGTACCGCCTGCGGACCCTGCGCCGCCTCGGTATTGGCCTCAATCACCGCCTGCAGATCCCGGATACCGGCAGGCAGCAGCCGGTGATCTGGCTGCACGCCCTGTCCGTGGGCGAGGTCACCTCGGCCCTGCCCCTGGTCCGGGGCCTGCGCCGGCACCTGCCCGGCGCCACCCTGCTCTTCTCCGTGGCCACCAGGAGCGGGCTGGCGGTTGCCGAGGAGCTGATCACTCCCCACGCAGACATGGTCTTTGACGGCCCCCTGGACATCTACTGGACGGTCCGCGCGTATATCCGCCTGCTGCAGCCCAGCCTCTTCATCCTCGTGGAGACCGACTTCTGGCCCGGATGGCTCAGCCAGCTCCATCGCACGGGTATCCCGATCCTCCTGGTCAACGGCCGCATATCAGACCGCTCCTTTGACCGCTATCGGCGTTTTTCCTTTTTCTTCCAGCCCATGTTCCGCTGTTTCGACCTCCTGGCCATGCAGACCCGCCGGGATGCCATGCGGCTGAGCGGGCTGGGCGTCCCCGGGCAGAGGATCATGACGCTGGGCAACCTGAAATACGATACCCTCCTGTCTCCGGATCCGTCCCCCATGGCCAGGGGATTGGAACGACGGGACCTGCACCTGCCGGCGGACGGTCCCCTCTGGATCTGCGGCTCCACCCACCGGGGAGAGGAAGAGATCATCCTTGCCGTCTTTACCCGGCTGCTGCGGCGGCTACCGGACCTGTGCCTGCTGATCGCCCCCCGTGACCCGGACCGGGCCGGCGAGCTGGCCGGCCTGGCCCGGCGGCTGGGCCTGGCAGCAGCCAGGCGGAGCAGGCCGGACGATGCGGAGGCTGCCGTCGCCATCCTGGACACCATCGGCGAGCTGACCTCCTGCTATCGGCTGGGGACAGTGGCCTTTGTCGGTGGTTCCCTGGTCGACCGCGGCGGCCACAACCCCATTGAACCGGCAGCCTGCGGCATTCCGGTCCTGTTTGGCCCCCACATGGAGGATTTTGCCGAGATCGCCGCCGACCTGGTACAGTGCGGCGGTGCCCTCACCGTCTCCGGCCGGGACAGCATGACCGGGCAACTGGCCGGCCTGCTGACCGATCCCGAACGTCAGCAGGCCATGGGCCGGGCCGGGCGGGCGCAGGTGGAGGCACACCGCGGCGTGGTGGCACGTCACCTGCGGGTGATCGACGACCTGCTGCAGCAAGGAACCGGCTGAACAGCCCTTGGCCATGGATCTGCGAAACAGCCGACCTCTGGTGCGGGCCAATCTCCTTCTCTGGGTCGTGCCCCTGTACATGGCCGGCGGCATGACCGCCGGCCGGTTCGGCCTGCAGGCCCGGCACCCCATCCTGATCATCACCGCCGTGGCCCTGGCCCTGGGCACGGCCTTCATGGAATGGCGGCAGCGGGGCAACGCCCTCTTTCTTCTCCTGCCCCTCTTCTTCCTGGCAGGCCTGATCCGCACCGGCCAGGCCCTGGCCCCTGTGGCGGATCCCGCCGATATCGCCATCATGATCAGCGGGAAGACCACGGTGACCCTGAGCGGTGTCCTGGCCCGGATGGTGGAATTCGACGGCCAGAACTCCCGCTTCGAGCTGGCCCTGGACGGCGTGCTCTTCCATGACAGCAGCCTGGCCGAGGATTTCCGGCCCGCGCGCGGCCTGGTACGGCTGACCATGCGCAACCGGTTCGACCCGGCCATCCTCCCCGGCGCCCACCTGCTGGTCATCACCACCCTGGACCGGATCCACAACTACCGGACACCGGGGGCCTTCGACTACCGGCTGTACATGGCGGCCCGCTCCATCCGCTGCCGCGGCCGGGTACGCTCGCCCCTCCACGTCATGACCGTGCGCGATCCGGCAGCAGGCTTGTTCCACACCCTCCGCTACCTGCCCCAACGGATCCGCACCCGCATCGGTTCCTTCCTGGAGCACACCCTGGAGCCGACCACGGCCAGCCTCTACCAGGCCCTGCTCATCGGCAGCAGGACCACCATCGCCCCGGCAACCCTGGAACAGTTCAAGGCCACCGGCACCATGCACCTGCTGGCCATCTCCGGCATGCACATGGGCCTGCTCGGCCTGATGATCGGCCTGGGCCTCACCCGGATCATGCAGCGCTCCGTCTGGCTGCTCCTCCATGTCCATGTCCCCACCGTGGCCCTGCTCCTCACCCTGCCGCCGCTCCTGGGCTACGGCCTGATCGCCGGCATGAACCTGCCGGTGCTCCGGGCCCTGGTCATGGCCATCCTCTTTCTCGTTGCCGTCATCCTCGGCCGGCAAAGCTCCCTTCCCCACCTGCTGGCCGCCGCGGCCCTGTTCCTGCTGGCCTTCCATCCCCTGGCCCTGTTCACCGTCTCTTTCCAGCTCTCCTTTGCCGCTGTCCTCGCCATTGCCATGATCTTTCCCCGTCTCCAGGCCCTGGCATCGACAGGGACAACAGGGACGAGCCGCATCCTGCGCTTCGTCCTAGCCGGCGTCCTGATCTCCCTGGCCGCCACCGCCGGCACCCTGCCCTTCATGCTCTACCACTTCAACCGCGTCTCCCTGCTCGGTCCCTTCATAAACCTGCTGGTCGAGCCGCTGCTCTGCTTCTGGGCACTGCCCCTGGGGCTGATCGCCGCGCCACTGCTCTTCGTTGCACCCGGCCCGGCGGCCATGCTGCTCAAGCTTGGTGGCCTGGCCATCCAGGCCACGGACCACCTGACCCGGCTGGCCGCCTCCCTGCCCCTTGCCTCTCTGTGGACCATCACCCCGACCCGACTGGAGGCAGGCTGCTACTTCCTGCTCATGGCCTGCTGGTTCATGGGCAGCAGGTTCAGGTTCCTGCGGCCCATCGCCCTGGCCGGATCTGCGCTCCTGCTCCTGAGCTTTACCGCCGGGCTCTGGCTGCCGCAGCACCCCGCCGTCTCCCGGGTGATCTATCTCGACGTGGGCCAGGGAAGCTCCACCTTCCTGCAGACCAGGAGCGGCAGGACCATCCTCATCGACGGCGGCAGCCGCAGCTCGCCCCGCTTCAACGTGGGAGAACGGATCATCGCCCCCTTTCTCTGGAAACTCCGGCACTGGCGAATCGATGACCTCGTCATCACCCATCCCCACGCTGATCATTTCAACGGTATGGCGGCAGTGATCCACCATTTCGCCCCCCGGCGGCTCTTTGTCAACAACAGGAGCGAGGACGGAGAAAAGGGATACCGGCAGCTCCTCGCCCTGGCGCGCCGACATGGTGTGAAGATCATTATCCCTGCCTCCGGAGAGCCTCTTGTGGCCGAAGAAAACGATTTTCTTACCTGCCTGGGCACCGGCGCCCTGCCGCAGACCGCCGGCCCCATGAATGCCAACGATCACAGTTTGGTTCTCCTGTTCCGGGCCGGCTGCCGCAGGTTTCTCTTTCCGGGAGATATCAGCCGTACAGGCGAGTCCGTGCTCCTGAACGCCGGCGTGCCGCTGGCCGCCGACATCCTGCTGGCGCCCCATCACGGCTCCGGCACCTCATCCAGCCCGGCCTTTATCAGTGGCGTGGGGCCAGGGCTGATCATTGTCTCCGCAAGCCGTGCCAGTGTTGGCCGCTTCCCGGACAGAGACAATCTCCGCCAGTGGCACGATCGTGGCATCCAGGTCCTGGTGACCGCGGAAAACGGCACCATCTTCTGCCGCACCGACGGCAGATATATCAAAACAGAGGACAGTGACGGCAGCAGATGGCAGATCCGGGAACAGAACAGCCTTAAAAACGAATGAAAATTTTTCTCTTTCTGCAAACTGTGATATAAACTAGAGAGATAATCCTTCATGCCCGCCTGCGGGCATAACGTAAGCGCTCTCAGGGAGCGTACGGAGTCTACGCTGCGCTCCGCTTACCTCTTTGCACGATCGTGCCTGCCCGCACAGGTAGGCTATCGGAGTCTCACTGCGCTCGCTTACCTGGGGCTAGGCACGCCTGCGCAAATCTGCGGCCCCTGAAAGCGCTTACAGCATTGTGCTCGAAAAAACCGATGGTTGGTTATCCCGTGAGGGGTTATGACGACTCTGGTATGAAGCCATCCCATCCCTGCCTACGGACCGAAGATAATGTTTGCCCTGGGAAAAAAATGTCCCCGCTGCGGAGGACGCGGGCTCGAGCCCCTTCCTGCCAGGCCGTGGATGCATCTTTTCCCCGGCGCCTCCCTGGGGAACTGCCGCCGTTGCCAGCGCCACGTCTTTTCTTTCTTCCCCTTTTCCATCGTCCTCGAGAACCGGACCAGCCCCCGCCACAGGATGCCGTCCAACCTGCTGGTCCGACTGCACGGCGAGAAGGAACAGTTCGCCAAACTCCTCGATATCAGCGAGGAAGGGGTCTGTTTCAGCTATGATCACGACCTGCAGAAGCTCGCCGGCCGCAGGTTCAAGATCGATATCTACGATTGCAAGCAGGGTACCTACCTGGAGGGGTTGCCGGTCCGCATCGTCTCCAACATGATCGAGGTACAGAATATCGGCGGCCAGGCCAGGAGCATCCTCAAAAACGGCGGCAGGTTCGAAAAACTGAGCCGGACCCAGAAAAAACTCCTCGCCCGCCTCATTGCCCGGTACGGCAGGCCACAACAAACAGACGGGTAGTACCCCCTCACGGGATGACTAACCATCGGTTTTTCCGGGTACAGTGGTGTAAGCACTCTCAGGGGCCGCAGATTTGTGCAGGCGTGCCTGACCGTTATAGACTACCTATGCGGGCAGGCACGACCGTGCAAAGATGCGGTTCCTGTGAGCGCTTACGACGGGTAACATCAGCTCCCTGGCCGACACCAAACCCGCATCCCTGCGTCCCTGGCATGTCAGATCTCGGTGAAATCGGTGGGCGGCTTCTTGAGGAACTTGACGAACTTCTGTTTTTCCGTGCAGTTGATATAGGCGTCCTCGGCACTGATCTGCTTTTTCTGCAGCAGTTCCATGATGGCATCGTCGATGGTCTGCATACCGTATTTCTTTCCGGTCTGCATGATCGAGGGGATCTGGTAGGTCTTGGCCTCGCGGATCAGGTTGCGTACCGCGGGCGTACAGATCAGGATCTCCAGGGCCGCGACCCGCCCCTTCTTGTCCACCCGCCTGAACAGGGTCTGGGAGACCACGGCCTTGAGGGCATCGGCCAGGGTCGAGCGGACCTGGCCCTGCTGGTTGGCCGGGAAGATCTCGACCACGCGGTCCACCGTCTTCATGGCGTTCATGGTATGGAGGGTGCCGAAGACCAGGTGACCGGTCATGGAGGCCTCCATGGCCAGGGAGATGGTCTCCAGGTCACGCATCTCGCCCACCAGGATGATGTCGGGGTCCTCGCGCAGTGCCCCGCGCAGGGCGGCACTGAAACTCTTGGTGTGGGTGCCGATCTCGCGATGATTGATGATGCACTGCTGGCTCTTGTGGACAAACTCGATGGGGTCCTCGATGGTCAGGATGTGATCCTTGCGGGTCTTGTTGCACTCGTCGATGATGGCGGCCAGGGTGGTCGACTTGCCGGAGCCGGTGGGGCCGGTGACCAGCACCAGCCCCTTGGGCAGGGTGGCCAGCTTGGAGATGACCTTGGGCAGGCCAAGCTGCTCGCAGGTGAGAATATCACTGGGGATCTCGCGGAACACGGCGCCGATGCCGTATTTCTGCTGAAAATAGTTGCAGCGGTACCGTGCCAGGCCTGGAATCTCGTACCCGAAATCCATATCGCCGGTCTCCTCGAACAGCTTGATCTTGTCCTCGGGGCAGATCTCGTAGAGCATGGACTTCAGGGTCTCGTTGTCCAGGACCTTGAACTTGACACGTTCCATATCGCCGCGAATACGGAGCACAGGCTGCTGACCGGCCATCATGTGCAGGTCAGAGGCGCCCTCGTCATTCATCAGTTTGAAAAATGCATCTATCTGTGCCATGCCTTACTCCCTTGTTGTTCCTTTCTCCGGTAAAAGTTCAGCAGCACGTCATCCGGAGCCTGCGCTTAGCTGCACGCGCTCGCGACTGCCCGCATAGCCGGGTTCCCGGAGTCTCGCGGCGCTCGCTTACCTGCCGGCCAGCCGCGATCACCCAGAGCTGACGTACCACAGGACTGTTATCCTTTCAGAATACCACAGTATGACGGATATACTGCACGATTTCGTCAACATCATCCATGACCGCGAACAGCTCCTGATCCTCTTCCTCGATCTTGCCGGTGCCATGGAGCTGATCCCGTATCCACTGGACCAGGCCGTTCCAGAAGGAGGAGCCGACCAGGACAATGGGAAAGGGCTTGATCTTGCGGGTCTGGATCAGGGTCAGGGACTCGAACAGCTCGTCCATGGATCCGAATCCGCCCGGCATGCAGATGAAGGCCATGGAATACTTCATAAACATGACTTTGCGGACAAAGAAATAGCGGAAATCGAGCGGCAGATTCACATACTCGTTACCTTCCTGCTCATGGGGCAGATCGATATTCAGGCCGATGGAGAGCCCGTCCGCATCCATGGCGCCACGGTTGGCCGCCTCCATGATGCCGGGACCGCCGCCGGTGATGATGCCGTAGCCATGTTCGGCCAGCTGCCGGGCCAGTTCCCGGGCCGTCCGGTAATCGGGATGATCCTCCGGGGTCCGCGCCGAGCCATAGATGGTGACCGAGGGTCTCCTGATACCGGACAGGGTATCGAATCCCTCGACAAATTCCGCCATGATACGGAACATGCGCCAGGAATCCCCCCGGGCCATGTTGTCCAGGCAGTACTGACTCTCCCGGGGCACCTGGTGCCGATGTCTTTTCTGCATCATACACGTTGCTCAAGTATCGGAAAACCGCCGCCTGCAGCGCCAGGAACGGACTGATTTTCAGGGCTGGTTATGGCGGGGACCGGCCGGGGCGCTCAACCCTGCCGCTCATACCGCCGGGATGTAAGCGCTCACAGGCAGCGCATCTTTGCACGGTCGCGTTTGTCCGCATAGAGGGGCTATAGCGAACAAACGCGCCTGCACAAATATGCGCTACCTGTGAACGCTTACAGCTCTGAGGTTGTGAAGCCGCATAGTTGCCAACCCTGTGAGGGGTTACGCCGGGATGATTCCTGGTAACAGTTCACCGCCCCCGGCAAGCAGTTTGAAAAAGCGGGGGCTTCAGGCCCGGCCTGCCGCAAGCCGCGCCAACCGCCTTTCGGCCTCTTTCTTCTTCTGCGGCCGACACCGGTCGAGGGAAACCACCCTGCCGTAGCAGGAAGCAGCGCCGCGCTGCCGGCCCATGGCCTCCAGGATGCGGCCCTTGAGCAGGATGGTGCCGGCGGAATTGCGTTGCAGCCGAAGGCTCCTGTTCACCGCCCGCAGGGCCTCTTCCAGCCGCCCCAGGTGGAGGAGAGCCCGGGCGTTCCTGTACCAGTGGCCCGGATGCATGCCGTCCATGGACAGGGCCCTTTCCAGCAGGCTCATACCGACCTCCTCTCCCTGCCCTTCCTCGATATAGAGCAGGCCCAGCATACTCATGCTTTCATCGTTACCCGGAAACAGACGCAGGGCGACCTGCAGGGCCTGCATGGCCTCGTCAGGCCTGCCGGTTTCCATGCAGGCCTCGCCCAGGAGCCGATGGAGAAGAAACTCCTTTTCCCCGCCCTGCTCATGCCGCCACCGCTCAAGGATATGGCGTGCCCGCTCGTAGCGGCCGGTCTGGCAGTAGAGCCGGGCCAGTTGCGGATAGAGATCCCTGGCCTCGCTCATGCCGGCATGGAATTTGACCGTGCAGGCCTTTTCCAGCTGTTCGATGGCCGCCCCGTCTCTGCCCACGGCCTGGTAGCCGTAGCCCAGGTTGACCAGGGCCATGAAATTATCGGGTTCCCGGTCCAGGACCTGCCGGAAACAGTCAATGGCCTCACGGTGTCTGTTCATGCCGGCCAGCGTGACACCAAGGCTGTTCATCAGGTTGGTTTCCCCCGGACAGAGCCGCAGACCATTGCGGTATTCCCGTACCGCCTGCCGGTAGTCCCCCTCGTCGTACCAGTAATCACCGCTGACATTGAGACTGAGATGATCGAAGAAAACCGCTGAGCCGGGACCGTAACAGGCGGCGTGCAGCAGGGCCTTGCGGCAGTTTCTCAGGGTATCGGTCCGGCTGTAGTCCAGGCAGGGCCAGCAGGCAGCGCCCAGGGAAAATGATGTCCCCTGGGACCGGGAATTGGCGACCCCGGCCACTTCGCGCAGCCGCGACTGAACCCCGGCCCGGGTTCCCTCGGGCAGGCAGAGGGCGCAGGTGGTATCATCCAGTTCGCAGAACCATTCCCCGTCCTGCAGCAGGGGGGCCACAAGCCTGGCCGGCCATCCCGCCCCGGGTGATGGACCATCTGCCTGCAGCAGGATCAGGCCGAAACGATGCCTGCCGCGCCACTGCCGCTGCAGGCGGCGCACCACGGCCGTTGCAGGCAGGGCCAGGGGATGGCTGCTGCGGCGCCGGAGACTGGAGCCGTCGCAGAGGCTGAACGGGCCGCGGCGCTCGGCCTCGGCCAGGGCCTGCCAGGCCTCGGTGAACATCTGTTCGGGACCGCTGCCGGCAACCGAGGCAAATCCCACGTGCACACGGCGGGCGCCCTCCCTTTTGAGGCGCCGCAGCAGGGCACGGGCAAAGACACGGTCCTGCTGCTGATCGGCGTGCGCTGACAACACGCCGAAGACCCCCTGGCCGAAATAGAACAGGGGACCGCCGACAACAGCCTCGAGAAAAGAGGCGAGGCGGCTGATCTGCTGCAACCGGCGCATGGCGGTCCGCTGGAAAAACATCACGTGGACGAGGAAAAAGGTCATCCCCGGGCCACGCCAGCGGCCCCTGCCGAAAAAGAGCTCCGCCCCCCGTCGGTTGAAGAATCCGGTTTCAGGATCGGTGAAGATGCGTCTGACCCGGGTCAGATGGTGGCCGACCTCCTGCACAAAGCCGGCAAGCCATTGCGCATCCATCTTTCTGAGAAAGGCCGGATCCACATCGGTGAAGAGAAAAGCGGCCTGAACCTCTCCGCCGACAGCAAGGGGCAGAACCAGGGTCCTGCCGGCGATCTCCGGCGCGCCTGCCTGGCAGATCCGTTCAATCTCCGCATCCGTTGCCGGCAGATCCGGGGGGACGCACCGCGGGCTGCCGGCCGCCGCCGGCTGCCACAGGGCGACCGTTGCGGGCAATGGCTGCAGGGTGCTGACCTCGCGGACAAAGGCCTTTTCGAGGACAATGAAATCTCCGGCCTGCAGGGGCCGCTCGGGCCGGCAGGCAGGAAAGGCGGCAGGCAACATGGTCATCAGGGACGTTCCCTGAGGACCCTGGCCAGGATATCGGCCAGCAGGCCCACCTCGTCGTCGGCCACGGTCCGCATGTCAAGCAGCAGCCGGTTCTCCTCGATCCGGCCGATGACCGGGACCTCCTGCCGGCGGAGAAGCTCTTCCAGGCGACTGACACTGATGCCGGTCGACGCAAGGGCCACGGCACGGCTGGCCAGATTCTGCTCCGGCATGGCGCCGCCTCCCACCCTGGCCATGGTATCGGCCAGGGCCACGTCACAAGCGTCTCCGGCAGACCTGCGCAGCCGTCGCAGCAACCGGCCTGCGCGGCGACTGACCTCGGCAACCGGGGTGGCAATCATGGCCAGGGTCGGGATCGTCTCTGTTACTTGTTCCGGATCACGGTAGAGCCGGAGGATGGATTCCAGGCCGGAAAGGGTGAATTTATCAATCCGCAGGGCCCGGTTGAGCGGGTTCTTCTTGATCCTGTCCACGAGTTCCCTGGAACCGAGAATGATCCCGGCCTGGGGACCGCCCAGGAGTTTGTCTCCACTGAAGGTCACCACATCGACGCCGGAGGCGACCACCTCCTGCACCGTAGGTTCCTTCATCAGCCCGAACCGGCTCAGGTCGATAAAACAGCCCGATCCCAGGTCCTCCATCACCGGCAGACCATGTTGTCTGCCCAGGGCGACCAGGTCCTCGTTGGCGACCTCGCTGGTGAAACCGATGATCCGGTAGTTGCTGCAGTGGACTTTCAGCAGCAGCCCGGTCTCCTCTCCGATGGCACCCTCGTAGTCCCGGAGATGGGTACGGTTGGTGGCACCGACCTCGACCAGCCTGGCGCCGCTGCGGGCCATGACATCGGGAATGCGGAACGACCCTCCGATCTCCACGAGCTGGCCTCGGGATACAATGACCTCGCGTCCTTTGGCCAGGGTCTCGAGCACAATGAGCACCGCGGCGGCATTGTTGTTGACCACCAGGGCCGATTCGGCGCCGGTGAGCTCGCAGAGCAGATCCTCCACCAGGCTGTAGCGGCTGCCGCGACGGCCGGTCTCCAGGTCGAACTCCAGGTTGGAATAGCGACTGCCGGCCTCGAACAGGGCTTCCATGGCGGAGCGCGGCAGGATCGACCGGCCGAGATTGGTATGGATGATCACGCCGGTGGCATTGATGATCCTCCGGAACCTGGGCCGCTGCTTCTGACGGACCCTGGCCATGAAACGAGGGAGCAGTGCATCGGGGTGCAGGGACCCGGCTGCTGTTTCATTGCCCCCGAGTATGGCCTGCCGCACTTCGGCCAGCACCTCCCTGACCGCGGCCTTGACGACGGAGGGCGGCACTGCTGCCGTCTCTTTGATGCCCTGCAGAGACTGCAGGCATTCGTCAACCTTGGGAATGGACCGGAGCAGGTGTTGCCGTTGCGCGCCGGATGGATGCGGAGTATGGGAGTTCTGCTGCATGGATATGGAAAAACCCGGGGAGAGCGATATTGATGGAAACCGCAGGCTGACAGGTGGTACAGCCGGCGGGACAGTGCTACTTGTACCTGCTGTATGTTACGATAAAGCATCGGCGAAAAGCAACGACAAAAAAGCAATTCATTCATAAGATCAGCATCTTTGCCCATACCGGCAAAGAAAATGGTTCCTGGAGGAAAAATCCGTTGACTTGGTGTCGCCAACAGGTTAGGTTCTCGCCTCGTTGCCCGATGCGGAACATCGGGCGGCATCATCCCTTCCCGAAAAAACATGTTGACAACATGCGGGAAAGGAAATAAAGTTACTGTTACCCATCACGTGAGGATGGGCGCTGCCTCTGCGGCGGCTACAGCTATTTTTGATCTTTGAAAACCAGACAGCATTCAAGCGGGCCGATATGAATCTTGACCGCGAGGTTGAGTTATTTGTAGAAGTCCAATCCTTGAATTCTTTGAATCGAGTGATTGGTCAGGATATTGAACTGGAGAGTTTGATCCTGGCTCAGAACGAACGCTGGCGGCGTGCTTAACACATGCAAGTCGAACGAGAAAGGGCTCTTCGGAGCCTGAGTACAGTGGCGCACGGGTGAGTAACGCGTAGATAACCTGTCCGGGTGTCTGGGATAACCCACCGAAAGGTGGACTAATACCGGATACGCTTGTTGATCGGGAGAGAGACAAGGAAAGATGGCCTCTGTTGCAAGCTATCGCACCTGGAGGGGTCTGCGTACCATTAGCTTGTTGGTGGGGTAATGGCCTACCAAGGCGACGATGGTTAGCGGGTCTGAGAGGATGATCCGTCACACTGGCACTGAAACACGGGCCAGACTCCTACGGGAGGCAGCAGTGAGGAATATTGCGCAATGGGGGAAACCCTGACGCAGCGACGCCGCGTGAGTGAGGAAGGCCTTCGGGTCGTAAAACTCTGTCAGAAGGGAAGAAATGCAGGGAGGTTAATACCCTTTCTGTTTGACGGTACCTTCAAAGGAAGCACCGGCTAACTCCGTGCCAGCAGCCGCGGTAATACGGAGGGTGCGAGCGTTGTTCGGAATCACTGGGCGTAAAGGGCGCGCAGGCGGTCTGGTAAGTCAGATGTGAAAGCCCACGGCTCAACCGTGGAAGTGCATTTGAAACTGCCAGACTTGAGTACCAGAGGGGAAAGTGGAATTCCCGGTGTAGAGGTGAAATTCGTAGATATCGGGAGGAATACCGGTGGCGAAGGCGACTTTCTGGCTGGATACTGACGCTGAGGCGCGAAAGCGTGGGGAGCAAACAGGATTAGATACCCTGGTAGTCCACGCCGTAAACGATGTCAACTAGGTGTTGGGGGTGTTGATCCCCTCAGTGCCGGAGCTAACGCATTAAGTTGACCGCCTGGGGAGTACGGTCGCAAGATTAAAACTCAAAGGAATTGACGGGGGCCCGCACAAGCGGTGGAGTATGTGGTTTAATTCGATGCAACGCGAAGAACCTTACCT
>Ga0256840_1001632_pt1 | contig 20784 bp, 18 predicted proteins | sample 355202metaG_FD_185969 | JGI IMG/M metagenome (GOLD analysis project Ga0256840, IMG submission 185969) | Hydrothermal vent microbial communities from Mid Atlantic Ridge, Atlantic Ocean - 355-202 | ecosystem: Environmental > Aquatic > Marine > Hydrothermal vents | place: Atlantic Ocean: Mid...
AAAGAGCCGCAACCTTTTCCGCACTTAATAAAGCTCTCAGCTAGGAGCCCGTCCGAGAACTAAGAATTGACTGAAAATCCTAGTTCTCAGACAGCCTCCTAGTACACCATCAAACCAATACTGATAGAGTACTAATAACTTCACATCGCCAAAAGACAAGCTATTATATTTTTATTTATTACTAATTTTTAATATTAAAAATTAAGTTTCTCTCTGTATAATTCATTTTTTAACCATCGAGAGATACAATGAAAAAACAAACCATATCTTTGTCGTTATTAGCAGCAACACTGAGTTTAACTTTTGCTACAGCTTCTGCTGAAGAACATGGAAAAGTTACTCACTGGGGATATACAGGCGATGTTAGCTCAGAACATTGGGGAGAGTTATCTGATAAATTTAAGCTTTGTAGCACAGGCAAGAATCAATCTCCTATAGATATAAAAAGCAATTTTGATGTTGATCTACCTAAAATCAAGTTTAACTACACAAGTAAAAGTACGGATATTGCTAACAATGGACACACCATCCAAGTCGATGTTGCATCAGGCAGTAACATTGAATCTGATGGTAAAACTTTTGAGTTGAAACAGTTTCATTTTCATACACCTAGCGAGAACAAGATTAATGGAAAAAGCTTTCCCTTAGAAGCGCATTTCGTACACCGTATGTCTCATGAAAACACCTATGCTGTGGTTGCAGTAATGTTTGAAGAAGGTGATGAAAACCCAGTGCTTGAAGAAATTTGGAATCAAATGCCTAAGAAAGCAAGTGAAAAAGTAAGCTTAGATAAAGCAATTGATTACGCAAAGCTACTCCCTGAAGATCAAGATTATTATCGCTTTAACGGGTCATTCACCACACCACCTTGTACTGAAGGTGTCTATTGGCATGTTATGAAAAAACCACTCAGTGCATCCAAAGCACAAATTAAAAAGTTTCTTGAAGTAATGCACCACCCCAATAACCGTGACATTCAAGATATAGATGCACGTATTATTGTTGAGTAATCACTTTTTAAGTTTTGTACTTTATCTGACCTCCTAGGAGGCTGTCCGAGAATAGGAGTCCTAGCGAGGGAAAGCTGATTTGAGCTAGATTTTTCACCAATTTGAGGGGAATAGTTGTTCTATTCACCGAAAATTGGGGGGGAATATAGCCAAATTCAGCTTTTCCGCAGTAGACTCTCTATTCTCAGACAGCCTCCTAATTACAAGATTCAGCTAAGACTTCTTTCTCAGCTGATAAAAAATCAAAGCAATCCCCAATCCTATACCGAGAATGGCAATAACCTGAACCATGCCTTGTACACTCGCGTAGCCTGTTCCTGTTAAAAATAATTTAAGCGATAACAGTAAATAGAGCATATTAACAACACTAGATTTTAACTTGTGCTCTTTTAGCCTCAGCCAAGGATGCAATGCTAATTGAACTCCCAGATAAGCACAGGCAAGCCCTAATGTTGCTCCCATTAAAACATCTATCGGCCAATGTACGCCTAACATTATTCTGCTTAAACCCACTAAACTGGCAAGTAAGAACATAGTGACAGTAATAAACGATTTTTTATAAAAGAAAATAAGGCTACTAGCGACAGCAAAAGCACTCAGGGTATGTCCAGAGGGAAAGCTATGCCCGCTTATTTTTGCCCCGATTAGATGATAACTAGAAATATTCAAAATATCAGTGGGTCTAGCGAGATCAAACAGAGGTTTTAAAGTGGATGAAATTAAGCCTGCAAAAATTGATGCTATCAAGGCAGAAACAAGTAAATCAGGCTTTTTCCATGTGACTAAAAACAGCACTGTCAATACAAAGGGTTTATTTCCAAACGTCGTTAATATTTCCCAGAAAATATCAGGAAAGGCTTTTCCACTTTGATTAATAGCAAGAAATAACTCTGTATTGCTATTGGTAAAAAAAATTAAGAAAGCAGTAAAGGGTAGAATTAAAACTAAGAAGATTTTATATGACATATTTGCAAGCAATCCAATAAAAAAGCCACATCATCTTCACTATGTGACGCAGAAAAAGTAACACGCAGTCGTGCCGTATTATTAGGCACAGTCGGTGGACGTATGGCAGTTAACAAGATGCCTTTCTGTTGTAATTTCTGGCTTAAAGAAACAGCCAATTCAGAGCTGCCAATCATTATGGGTTGTATCGCCGTATCAGATGGCATTAGCGTGATACCCAGTTGTTTCGCGCCCTGCTTAAACTGTTTGATTAGCGCATTAAGCTTGTCTCTGCGCCAGTTTTCTTGCTGAACAAGTTTTAAGCTAGTGCGTGTTGCCGCAGCGATAGCGGGTGGCATTGCTGTCGTAAAAATGTATGTTCTAGCTGTTTGAATCAGATATTCAATCAGCTCATTGCTTCCTGCAATAAACGCACCTGCGGTGCCAATACCTTTACCCAAGGTTGCCATCAGTATGGGCACATCTTCTTGAGATAAACCCTGTTGTTCTAATAGACCGGCACCTGTTTTCCCCAATGTAGCAAAGCCGTGCGCATCATCAATTATTAACCATGCCTGATGCTGTTTGGCTATTTTGGCAAGTGCTTTAACTTCTGCCACATCACCATCCATACTAAAAACACCATCACTAAGTATCATGGTATTAGTTGCTGTATTCTTACTGTATAAATTATCTAGGCGACTCAGATCATTATGTGGATAGCGTTGCATTTTAGCATTTGAAAGCAAGCCAGCATCAACCAACGAGGCGTGATTTAAACGATCAGCAAAGATTATATCGCCACGCTCCATCAAGGCATTAACTACGCCTAAATTTGCCATATAACCTGTTGAGAAAAGCAAAGCTCTCTCACGTCCTGTAAATTCAGCCAACTCCTCTTCTAACTTTTGATGCTCAATAGAATGCCCATTAATTAAATGTGCCGCGCCACTGCCAACACCATATTTATTGCTTGCTTGCTGAAAAGATTGGATAATTGTGGGGTGATTCGCTAAACCAAGATAATCATTGCTACAAAAAGTCAGATAGGGCTTTCCACCAATATGCATTCTTGGTTGCTGTGCAGATTCACTAATGCGCGTCGCGCGATACAAATGGCTTTGTTGCTTTTCTCTCAAGAAAGCTTTTAATAGCTTTGGATCATTACGCATGGGTATTCAGCCCATTAATAGAAATATCTAAAAAAAGGGGGGGATGGGTATATAGCATTTCTAATCTATATTCCATTAGTTTGAAATAGCTAAAAACGAAGCAAAGCCAAATACATCTGTTTCTACTGATCGTGTGATGTTTTTAAATAGCTTTTGTGCCTTTTTTTGCAATGCTGTTTTTTTTGACATCAGACTGGCTTCAAGCAGCAATGCCTCAGCCGAAATCAATGAGCTATCAGCAATATGAGCCTGTTGAACACCTTTTGGTAATAAGCTATTTGAGGATTCAATCCAGCGATTATTAATATAAAATTTATTCCACGCAGTATTGGAAATATCAATAGCAATCTGTTTTATCTTGCTATTATTGCTTGCAATCCCCCACTTTAATAAGCCCCAAGAAACCGCCGCATAATCATATAATGTACCCTGTTTTGCATTAGCCGCTGAGCGTCTTAGTTTTTTACCATCCCAAAGATTAATAAGAAATTGAGATAATTTTTGACCCGTCACCTGCAAGGATTTATCTTTCGGATCAACAATAATAGCTTCAGCAAAAGCAGCCAATACTAATCCATTCATACCTGCTAACAGTTTGGTATCTCTTGGTATTTTACGTGTTTTATTACGATGTTTTTTGAGCTTTTGTTTGATTATATTAATCTGCGTTCGAATATCATTTGTGCTTTTATTAAGTTTTTTAGCAAGTTGAGAAAAACTGTATTGTTGACGTGGTAAATTCCCCGCTGGTTTTTCATTTGGGCGATTCATATTCCAATACAAATTAGCCATTTTTAACTCATCTGAACTTAAAACCTTCTTCAACTCTGCTTGTTGCCAGAGGTAATAACCACCCTCCTCTCCTTTATCATCGACTGCTGACAGGCTGGTTATAAAGGCATTTGCAGAGCCGCGCATTTCATCTTGCAAAAATTTTAGGGTTTCCAAACCAAGCTCATTATAAGATTTATTATTGTACTGTTGTGCCGCATCAAAATATAACAGCGGAGCCATTGCATTGGTATAAAGCATTTTCTCATAATGCGGAATTTCCCAATCAGGATCAGTGGTATAGCGATAAAAACCACCTGCAATATCATCGTGCAAACCTTTTTGCATCATCTGATTTAAGGTGAGCTGGATAAATTCATCAGCCTGTTTATTTTTACTAATTCTATTAAGTTTTAACATAGCCCAGAGCTGGGGAATTTGTGGAAATTTACGCTGTTGCCCAAAACCACCTTGCAGAGTGTCGGCATATTGCAGTGCATTTTCTACATATTTTTCTCGTAAGCTTTTAATAGTGCTTGTCGCAACTTGCAACTCTTGTTTTGCCAACAAAGAAACGAGTGTTTTGCTCATACTTTTAGCTTGATTGGAGAGTGAAAACTGCTGATTTTTCCATTTCGTACTAAGTTGATCTAAAACAGAAGAAAAATGTTCTTTAGGCATATAGGTCGCGCCAACAAGCGGATAACCATCAGGCGTGATAAATACATTGAGTGGCCAACCAGCCGTACCATTTGTGGTTTGCACAAACTCAATTAAGCGTTTATCAAGCACAGGATTTAACTCACGATCAACTTTCACTGAAATATAGTTTTTATTCAACTTATCAGCAATTTCTTGATTGGAGTAACTCTCCTTATGCATGACATGACACCAGTGACAGGCAAAATAACCAATTGAAACAAATAGCAGTTTATTTTCTTTTTTAGCTTTATCTAGCGCAGGCTTGCCCCATTCCATCCAGTTAACAGGATCATTTCCATGCATGGCAAGATAAGGACTAGAATGATTTTTTAGTGGGTTTGCATTAGCAATAGTGCAAAAAAGCATCAAACTAAAAGTAAAAAGAAAAATTGATCTGAGTTTCATTATTTTATCCTGTAGGGTGGTATAAGCTGTTCGAGAGCAAACTTGTAGATACCCATCCCCCCCTTTTTTTGCATTTTTTATAACATGGCATCGGCTTGATGATGCAGAATAAGAGCTTTTATAAATGAGAAGTCAACAGCTTTAAAGCTTTTGTAACTCTATGAGAATAGACGACCCATTAAACTACAAACCACAAATTTAACCTATTAGTATTTCCTTATCTCCTCTATTTGTATCAATCTCACGCTGTATTAGTCTTACGGTTTCAGATTATAGTTTACTTTTCTTATTGATAACCCATCGCCCAGTTTAATAATTTTTTTTCGTGCTCTTTTGTGCAAACTACCACCAACAACTTGCTGATAGTTTTTTAAGGCCGATTGCAAATCACCTTCCGCCTCAGAGATTTCACCTTTAAAATAGGATACATCACTCTGATAGCCTTTATGTTTACTTAATTTTTGAATATTTTTCTTGGCACTTTGCAAATGTGACTGATCAATTTCTAAAGCAATTAAGGTCTTTAAAAGATCATTATTATCAGGGTACTTTCTCACTAACTCTTTTAGATAGGGGCTGGCTACATTTTTTTGACGATCAAGAATAAGTAAACGTACTAATTGCAATTGCATACTATCACTGGCTTGTTGCTGATCAACAGAATTCTGTAAGATTTTTACCGCCTCACTCACCCTGTTCAATGCTTGCAACGCTTTTACTTTCATTAGGGTAATTCTTGATGAGTGTATTGATTCATTACTCTCAACATTTTTTAAAGCAGAAAGTACAACTTCATATTTTTTCGCATTCATCGCCAAGGAGGACATAATCAAGTTTTGTTGTGATTGATATACTGTCTTGTTATATTTTTTTAAGTAATACTGAAAGGCAAGCAAGGATTGATCGTGATGGGATTCAATATTGAGCATTGATCCAATAAATTTTAGCCCTTTGCTATAAACATTCTTAGCTTCTTTGTTTGCATTATTTCCATCTTCTTGAGTGCCTTGTTTGTCTATAAACTGACTAATCAAATGAAGTTGCTCAACAGATTCTTCAAAGCTATTGCTCCTTAATAATAACAATGAGTAATATTGTCGAGCTTCAAGATTATTAGGTGATAACTTAACCCAAACACGCACAGCCTCTAATGCCTCTTTTGGCTGAGCAGAACTTGCCGCTAAAATAGTTGCCCGCCTTGCTATCTCGGGGTTATCAGTGCCAGTTAGTAACTTTTGATAATATTTAGCAGATAACCCCACTTCACCAAACTGACTATATAACTCAGCCAGTAAAACATTATTCATACGCTTCGCATATTCTGAGCCTAATTGAACATTAGACTGGGAAATCAATATCACATTTTCTGCTAAAGATATCTTATTATTTTGCAAGCCATAGCGTGTTTCTTGATCTGAATTAACAGTGGCAATTAGCCCTATAACAGAGCCGATAACAAGCAGTATTAGCAATGATAGCAATAATTTGCTTTGAAAAAATTCCCTTAATAAGTCGCTATTCAAGTAGCTCTTCCATGAGTGTCTTACTACATCCATATATTATATTCCTTAGAACTCCATCGAGATTGGTTTGATGAAGTACTAAGTAGTTTACACATTATGCTTTTGAGCAAACTATGGGCTCGAATGATGGTAGCAATCCTCCGCTGAAAGGTAATTTAACAATTGAAGCTCATCAAAGGTTCCTCATTTCATAGAGATGCCCTATAATCTCGCCCCTATGTCAATACGTGTAATAGGAATTAACCATAAAACAGCCCCCGTTGCGGTGCGTGAGAAAGTTGCGTTTTCACCTCAGGGATTAATTGATAAACTTGAACAAATCAAAGCAGACATTGATGACAATTCTCATAACGACTCTGATAAAAATACAAATAAAAATAAAAAAGTTAAAAATGAAGTTGTTATCTTATCTACCTGTAATAGAACAGAAATATATACTTTTTCAGATTATGCTCTGAGTCAAATCCTCAACTGGTTACAGCATCAAGAAAACATTACAGAAGAGCAACTTAAGCAGCATATTTATGACTATTCAGATGAAAAAGCGATTCAACATATCCTTCGCGTTGCCAGTGGTCTTGACTCATTAGTACTCGGTGAACCCCAAATTTTAGGTCAGCTAAAGTCAGCACTTAAAACATCTTCAGAATGCAAAACTGCAGGAACAACCCTAAAACGACTGATGCAACACGCTTTTTTAACAGCAAAACGTGTTCGCACTCAAACCAGTATTGGCTCAAACCCAGTATCGGTTGCTTTCGCTGCGGTAAACCTTGCTAAACAAATATTCAGTAAGCTGGAAAACAAAAGCGCACTCTTAATTGGAGCAGGAGAAACCATCGAATTAGTCGGTAAACATCTACGCAATGCGGGTATTGCTAATATCGTAATCGCTAACCGTAGTGTTGAAAATGCGACCCGACTCGCACAAGAACTTGATGGTGTTGGTGTTTCCTTGCAAGAAATCAGTGAATATTTACCTGATGCAGATATTGTTATATCTTCAACTGCTGCACCCATCCCCGTTATTGGCAAAGGTACGGTTGAATGGGCACTTAAAAAACGCAAACGTAAGCCCATATTTATGGTCGATATTGCTGTACCACGCGATATCGAAGCTGAAGTTAGCGAATTAGATGATGTCTATCTGTATACTGTCGATGATCTTCACTCAGTTATTGAAGAAAATATGAAATCTCGACAAGAAGCTGCCGCGCAAGCCGAAGTCATGATCACTGAGGAAGTTACAGCGTTTATGGGCTGGCTTCGCGCACAAGATAAAATTCAGCTCATTAAAAGCTATCGTACAAAAATTAGTAGCATTCAAAATGAAACCCTAGAAAAAGCCACAAAACTGTTAAATAATGGCTCTTCCCCCGAAGAAGCATTAAAGTTTTTAGCGCATACCCTAACAAATAAACTTGCACATGATGCGACCGTTGCGATGAACAAAGCAGCACATTCAGGTGATCACAAACTGCTTGAAGCATCTGATAAAATATTTAACTTATCTGGGCAAGCAGATAAAAAGACAATAGAAAAGGACAAACAGTGAAGCAATCCATTCTCAGCAAATTAGATACTCTCACTGACCGCCATGAAGAAGTTGAAGGCTTGCTTGCAGAGCCAGATGTTATGGCGGATCAAAATCAATTTCGCCAATTATCCGTTGAATATAGTCAGCTTGAACCTGTCATTCAAGAATATCAAAAATACCGACAAGCTTTAGAAGATCAAAAATCAGCCAAAGAAATGCTCAGCGATCCTGAAATGAAAGAAATGGCACAAGAAGAGCTAAACGAGCTTGGAGCTTCTCTTGAAGAGATGAAGCTCAATCTACAAAAACTGCTTTTGCCTAAAGACCCACATGATAAAAGCAATACCTTTTTAGAAGTTCGCGCAGGCACAGGTGGTGATGAAGCCGCTCTTTTTGCTGGTGATTTATTTCGTATGTATTCACGCTATGCAGAACAAAAAGGCTGGAAAGTTGAGATTATTAGCCAGAATGAAGGTGAACATGGTGGTTATAAAGAAATCATTGGGCGTATTCTTGGTCAGGATGTTTATGCTCGCTTAAAGTTTGAATCTGGTGTACATCGCGTGCAACGAGTGCCTGAAACCGAATCACAAGGACGTGTGCATACCTCGGCAGCAACCATCGCAATTATGCCTGAACCTGATGAAGTCGAAGCACCTGATATAAGCACAAATGATCTGAGAATAGACACTTTCAGAGCCTCTGGTGCGGGTGGTCAGCATGTAAACAAAACTGACTCCGCCATCCGTATTACGCATCTTCCAACTGGAATTGTCGTCGAATGTCAGGATCAACGCTCACAGCATAAAAACAAAGCACAAGCCTTATCGGTATTATCTGCTCGAATCTTAGAAGGTCAACGACAGGAGCAACATGATGAACAGGCAGAAGCACGTAAAACACTAGTCGGTAGTGGCGACCGCTCAGAACGTATTCGCACTTACAACTTCCCTCAAGGACGCGTGACAGATCATCGTATTAACCTCACACTCTATAAATTAGATGAGATAATTTCTGGTGCTTTAGATCAGATTATTGATCCGCTGATTAATGAGCATCAAGCTGAACTGCTTTCTGCCTTGAGTGAAGAAAATAGTTAATTTACTGTTGTGAAAGGCGCGGCTAATAGTAAACCCATCCCCCCCTTTTTTGATAAATTTTCTATTAAAGAAGCATTAGCAGAAGCTAGAATAAGTCTGGAAAATATATCTGATTCCCCCGCACTTGATGCAGAACTATTACTTGCAAACTGTCTTAAAAAAAATCAAACCTATCTGCATACTTGGCCAGAAATAATATTGAACACGGCTCAACAAGAATGCTTTAAAAAACACCTAGAAAAACGCCTTAATGATTACCCTGTCGCTTACCTGCTTGGTGAACAAGCATTCTGGACTCTCGATTTAATAGTCACACCTGATGTGCTTATCCCGCGCCCTGAAACCGAGCTATTAGTCGAAACAGCACTGAATAAAATCAGTCATATCAAACAACCCAGGATATTAGATTTAGGAACAGGCTCAGGAGCGATAGCACTAGCAATTGCTAGTGAACGTCCTGATGCCTTACTAATCGCCTGTGATAGCTCAAATGCGGTATTAAAAGTTGCCAGACAAAATGCCATAAGAAATAAATTAGACAACCGTATAGAATTTATACAATCAAACTGGTTTGCTAATATCCAAGCAGATCAACAACAAAGCTTTGATCTGATTGTCTCAAACCCACCTTATATTTCACCTGATGATCCACATCTATCACAAACTATCCGCCATGAACCAAGAACAGCATTAGCTGCTGAAAATAATGGAATGGCTGATATTGAAATCATCATAAAAAATAGTATCACTTATCTTAAGCCAAAATCTTATCTAATCATCGAACATGGTTATGATCAAGCAAAACTAAGCCAGCAACTTTTTTTGCAAAATAACTATATAAATATTGAAAGCTATAAAGATCTTAATAAAATTCAGCGTATCACCTTGGGATGCTCCTTATAATTGAGAAAATAAGATGACTACCGTGACAAATACCGACCCCTTCCCCAACTAACCTTGTAATGTTGGGCTTCGTATCTCAGCACCAACCTACAAAAATTTATTAGCATTAGACAAGTCACATATACCTATTAATCTTTCAAAGGATAGAGAAAAGGCTCAACTTTTGCCCGTTTACGCACCCAGTTTAGGCTTTTGAAAATACTTTGATTACTAACCAGTTTTCGCTCTAGTTTATATTTTCCTGGAAAGTTGGTAATGCCTAAACCGATTAATATCGTCAAAAGCCCCTGCCCTGGTAAAACCAGCATAGCTATTCCAGCAAGTATTAAAAGCACTCCTAGAATATTTTTTACAAACTGATTAAAAAAGAAAAATGTCGCTTGTTTACTTTGAGTCGTCACAATACGTTGCTTTTCCATTAGAAAATAATCACTCGGTAAGCGCGCGATAATAATTGGAATAAAAATCAATGATGCAACAAAAGTGACAACAGATAAAACCAGCAGTGCCGTGAGCATATTGGAGCTAAGCATCATTTTCTATACTTTCTTTACCTGCCTGATATGCCTTAAACAAAGCATTATTGATAAGCTCATTTTCTTCTAAGTTATCAATTTGAAGAATATCACTGGCTATATTTTGCAGGGTTTCTTGTATAAGCATTGTTTTTCTTGCATTTATAAAGCCTGCAAAGTCAAAACTATTCTCTGACAAAAACTGTATGGCTAAGCCTGTAGGCTGACTTAATAAAATAGGAGATGATTCTAATACTTCATATTCATAAGAAAAACGATCTATTTTATTTTCACTCGCAACTAAATGGAAAAGAAAACTAAAGTCATGTTTTGTGCGCGTGTAGACATCTAAATCAACGATTGTTGACGGGCTATATTCTTTACCCTTAAAAGAAAATGGGATGGTCGCTTTTATAGTATTTTTTTCCATTTATACCCACCCCCCCCTTTTTTACAACTTTTTCTATTTTGTTGTTTATATTTGATAACTCGAAAAATAGAGTCGTGTTGCTTTATATTTTGTTTTGTATATGGTTTTGTCATAATAAAGTTTTATTAATATTTAATGGTAATTCTGCATGTTGCTTTGCAGATCCAGCAATTTCATCCCAGCTAGCTTTTGAATCTACATAGATATGGTTACTCACTTTTAGGCTAGGAGGTGGGTTATCTAATAAACCAGCAGGAATCCACATAAATCCAGCTTGTACTGAAGTTGGGTTGGGAACAGGGCTACCACAGGTCGCACAAAAATTAACACGATACCCCGAAGACTTAATAAAGACTTTGATATTTTCTTCACCAGCAATCCAGCGAAATTGGTTTTTTGATAATAGCAAACCTGCATTAGCTGAAGAGCCTGTTGTTTTCCGGCATTCAGAACAGTGGCACTGATAAAGGCTAAGCATTTCTCCTCTGATTTCAAACTCAAGGAACGCACATGAAATAACTTGATCATTCAGACTTGCCTTTTTGCTCCTGACTCAATGCTCTCAATCGTCGCGTAGAATAACTATGCTTCTCTTGAGATCATTGAGTCAGAAACAAAAATCCTATGTCATAATTGCTCAACTTATTCCATGCACGTTCCTAGCCCTCTCACAAAAACAAGACCCTTTTATAGTCATATACCCATCCCCCCCTGTTTTTGCATATTCTCGAGAATTTATAGTGTAATTGCAGCATCAAGAACTATCGTGAACATTTCATCAAAAGACAACTGGCGTTCTTCTGGTGTCATCTGCTGATTCTTTTTTAGATGATCACTCACTGTACAAACCGCCAAGGCTTTTTTACCCAGTTCAGCGGCTAGTCCATATAGGCCGGCGGCTTCCATTTCAATGGCGGCAAATTGATATTTTTCTAATAATGCTACTTGCTCGGTATCCACGCTATAAAAAAAGTCTGTGCTAAAAATTGTTCCTACACGAGGTGTCTTACCTAGCTTCTCAGCAGAATCAACCACCGCCCGTAAAAGACCATAGTCAGATGTAGCAGCAAGATCATAACCCTTGAATCTGTGACGATTAACCATTGAATCTGTGCCAGCACCGATAGCTATCACAACATCACCAAGAGCTATATCATCCTGTAGCGCACCACAAGAGCCGATTCTAATGATATTTTCAACACCATAATGATTATAAAGTTCGGTAGCATAAATCTGGATAGAAGGAATACCCATGCCAGAACCTTGCACTGAAACAGGATGCCCTTTATATGTCCCCGTATAACCCAGCATAGAGCGAACATTAGTCACTTCTTTAACATTATCAAGATAGTTTTCGGCAACAAATTTTGCTCTTAATGGATCACCTGGCATAAGTACCGTTTTGGCATAATCGCCAGCGGATGCGCTAATATGAGGGGTAGACATGACTAATATTACTCGATTATTTGGTTATTTGGTTAATGCTAAAAATAATTGTGGTAACTTTTCTGGTAAGCGATTGACATTATCAATCACTGTATAGTGACTGCCAAAAATATCACTCACATATTCATCAGCTTTCGGATCAAGGCTTATACAATGTGTATAGATACCATCCATATCTAACTCAGTGGTAGCTTTATGAGCATCCTGAATAAGTAGTTTTTCATCTTGAACATCAATATCGGCTGGTTCACCATCGGTCAAAATCAGGAGTAACTTTTTATCTGCTTTTTGCTTGCTCAAATAATGCCCTGCATGACGCATGGCAGCACCCATTCGCGTTGAGAATCCAGCCTCCATTTTAGCGACTCGTGCTTTTACATCATCATCCCAGCGTTCTGAAAAGCCTTTTAGATGAAGATATTTTACATCGTGACGGGTGTTAGAGAAGAAGCCACCAATAGAAAACTTATCATCCAATTTATCTATCGCCCATGCCAATAATGACACCGCTTCCTGACTTAATTCTAATAAACTCTGTGTGCTTCCAGCGGGAATATCATCCAATGAGGCTGATAAATCTAATAAAAGAGTTACTGCAATATCACGACCATCATGTTTATGACTCATATTAATGCGTGGGTCTGGTGTTGCACCACTTTTAAAGTCAATCAATGAACGAATCGCAACATCTAAATCTAGCTCGCTGCCCTCCTCCTGATAACGCACTCGCACATAATTTTGTGGTTTGAGCATATCCAACAACTGCTTCAATCTTTTAGCTAATGCCGCATGTTTTTCAAGCAAACGATCTATATCAGCAGAATCACCTGAGGGATGTAAACTTTCATACAAACTTACCCAGTCAGGACGATAACTTTTTGTGTTGTAATCCCATTCAGGATAATGACGCGGAGGCAGTGCATTAAGCTCTTCTTCCTCTTCTTTTTCAGGTGGATTATTATCAAATTGCTCTTCTTCATCGCCATCCTCAATAAAGACCCAAAGCCGCCGATTATCATCACGATAATCGACAATAGTGTTCTCAAAATAGATTCTTGCTGCTTGATCTTCTTGACGACGAGTTCGAGTGATAAAACCTAAACCAATATTGACACTATCTTTTGTGGTACTTTCCTCACCTTTTTCTTCCATTAGCTTATGGAATTGCTCAACCGAGATCAAAACATCTTTATGAGTATAACCATGATCAGGGTTTAAAATTGCATAAGAAAGCATTGCCAAACGATGGCGAATACAGGAAACCCCTTTTTCATTACATTCATCTTCCAGAGGTTTGGGATGCAATGATAACCATAGCTTACGCAAACCAGGGTATTCTTGCATTGCTAAATATTCAACGCGAGAATCTTCAATTATTTCAATAGAAATGCGCTGAAATGGGCTGAAATTATCAGCAATCAGTGACGAACTCCAGCGACGGTGAGCGACCATGTGCGCTAATAAGGCACGATAGCGGTTAATACCAGAAACGCTTGAATCACCTTCAATTTTTGATGCAACATCATCATAAACATCGGGGATACGCATCCCTAATTTGTCGTAATATGGCACAGGCTGACGTAGTTCATCAAAACCTGTTGAATAAGGTACAAGATAATCCTTATCTTGCCAAAGTGCCTGCAAATACATACCTAGATTACGCTCATTGTCGGCAAATAAAGTGCCATGACGCTCACGCTGTAACATGGCGCGTGAATCAGCTGACTGCAAAGTAAAGTAATCTTTTTGACGCTCTGGATGATCAGAATAATTGCGTATACCATAATCAATCCAGTTTTTTAGCCCTTCCAGTGAAATCTGACTAAGCAAATAAGGGATTTGATTGAGCAGATCAGGCAAGCCTGGACTTGGTTGCGTAGTATGATGACCATGAATTGAGCCAGTGGTACGCTCCATCATATCAAGCAAAATATCTAGGTAATGCTTGATTTGATCTAAACTACCCAGTCGCCGAGATGCTTCACCCAAGGTTGCCATAAAGGGTGGAATAGAAACACCATTAGGAGTACGCGAGACCTCCCAAATATTATTGGATACAAGTGAAATAACCTCTTCACCCACTTTATCCGCCATTTCTGGCATGATCTCAAGAAACTGTAAAACTGGCTCAGCACCTCGACCAATCATACAAACTAAGGACGCTCCTTTTAGATAATCTCTGATACCTTTTTCGCTCAAATGAGCCTTGGCATCAGCAATGTAACCTTCAAATACAGCATCAATCTGCTCAAAACTACATTTGAGCTGATCCCGATAAGCTTGTAATTCGGGTGATAGTGGTTTTTCTTCAACTATTGTCATTTTAAAATTCCGCTGTTTGATTGGGCAGTATTTACCTAATACTAGGAGGCTGTCCGAGAACTCGGATTGAAACGAAAATACCAGAAATATTATAAGGTGGACTTATCAAAAGAGGCGAATAGTTGTTCTATTTAACGAATTTGATAAGTTCAAATTATGATGTTTATGAAATTTACAGTCGATTCTTAGTTCTCGAACAGACTCCTAGGAGAATACAGCATCAATAGCATGATCCAGCGTTTGACGTATATCAGCATCATCAGTAATAGGACGTACCAATGCCATTCGACAAGCATCTGGTGCTGCAATACCATGATTCATTAAACTTGCCGCATAAACGAGTAAGCGAGTTGAGATTCCTTCATCAAGCCCATGACCTTTAAGATTACGAGCCACCCCCCCTATTTTTACCAACTTTTTAGCGGTGTCGGCATCAACTCCCGCTTCTTTCTCGATAATACCTTCTTCAACCTTAGCGGGTGCATAGTCAAAATCCATTGCAACAAAACGCTGTTTGGTTGATTGCTTTAACTCTTTCATTAGGCTTTGATAGCCAGGGTTATAAGAGATTACCAATTGAAAATCAGGGTGTGCAGCGACTGTTTCACCTTTTTTATCCAGTGGCAAAGTGCGCCGATGATCTGTTAATGGGTGAATCACTACCGTGGTATCTTGACGTGCTTCTACAATTTCATCCAAATAGCAAATCGCACCAATTCGCGCGGCAACTGTTAATGGACCATCTAGCCAGCGTGTGCCGTTCGCATCAAGCAGATAACGACCCACTAAATCAGATGCGGTCATATCTTCATTACAGGCTACTGTGATTAAAGGTTTGCCTAATTTATAAGCCATGTGCTCAATAAAGCGAGACTTACCACAACCTGTCGGGCCTTTAACCATAACGGGTAGACGTGCATCATAAGCCGCCTGATACCATTTTACTTCATCACCCTGCGCGTGGTAGAAAGGTTCTTCGGTTATTTTGTATTGCTCTATGTCTAACTCTGCCATGATTTATCCTGATTTTTTCAAAATTATTTAATGCGAATGAGTATATATCAGCTTAAAATAATTAAAACTGATTAAATACGATGAAAAGATAAGTATTCCTTATATTTCTCTTTGATATATTGGAATAACAAATGAATCCTGAATATTAAAGATTCGCATACTTAGCTATTGCAAAAGCAACAGCCGCCTTGAGGCGTTCCAGTGTTTTATCCTTGCCCACTAATGCTAATGTAATATCCAGCGAAGGTGAAACCGCAGAACCTGTCACTGCAACTCGCAAAGCAGGCCCTACCTTCCCCATACCTAATTCAAGTTCTTCACAGGTGGCTTTAATTGCATTATTAATGCTATCAGCCTGCCAGCTATCGAGTGCTGTAAGTTTATCTAATACGTTTTGTAAAATATTTGCTGTTGCTGTTTTAAAGTGTTTTTTACTTGCTTTCTCGTCGTATTCAGAAAAATCTTCATAATAATATCGAATAGTCGCGGCAAGCTCTTTCAATGTTTTAGCTCTATCACGATGCGCTTCAATAACTTCTCCTAAAGCTGGTCCATTCGTAGTATCCAGATTTTGATTATCAAGATGCCACTGCAAATGCGCTATAACTTCATTCACTGGAAGCGTCTTAATGTATTGCTCATTTAACCAAATTAATTTTTGAGTATTAAAGGTCGAAGGCGCACCATTTACATTTTCAATATTAAAAAACTCAATCATTTCTTCGCGGTTGAATATTTCTTGATCACCATGTGACCAACCTAAACGCAATAAATAATTTAATACTGCCTGAGGAAAGAAGCCATCATCACGGTATTGCATCACACTCACCGCACCATGACGCTTTGATAAACGCTTGCCATCATCCCCTAAAATCATGGGAGCATGTGCAAATTTAGGTAGCTCAGCACCCAAAGCCTTCATCATATTAATCTGTCGTGGAGTGTTATTCACATGATCATCACCACGAATAATATGTGTCATTTTCATGTCCAAATCATCAACAACAACGGTTAAATTGTAGGTTGGAGTTCCATCTGAACGGGCAATAATCAAATCGTCTAATTCACGATTATTAATTACAATTTTACCCTTAATCAGATCATCAATGACTACATCACCATCCACTGGGTTTTTAAAACGAATAACCGCCTCTCGACCATCTTTTGGATCTTTCAAGTCTCGACATTTTCCGTTATAACGTGGCTTTTCCTTATTAGCACGTTGCTGCTCGCGCATTTCATCCAGCTCTTCGCGAGTACAATAACAATGGTAGGCATCACCTTGATCGAGTAATTGCTGAATGACTTCGGCATAGCGATCAAAACGATCTGTCTGAAAAATAGGCCCCTCGTCATAATCAAGCCCTATCCATTCCATGCCTTCTAAAATAGCATCTACAGATTCTTGTGTTGAGCGTTCACGGTCAGTATCTTCAATTCGTAGCACAAACTTGCCACCATTTTTACGAGCATGTAGCCATGAATAAAGTGCAGTACGCACACCGCCAATATGAAGATAACCAGTTGGGCTTGGAGCAAATCGAGTTCTAACAGTCATTTTTAATTTAGGTTTCGTTGATTAAATAAGAACGGTGCAGATTATCATTAAGTGTATTTAAGCGCGAGAGAACAAATAAAAAAAGTACCCTTATTCCTCAATAGATGCAGTTGTCACACCATCTTTTAGTTGAATTTCAATTTTTTGTTGTGCTGTTAATTGATTAATTTCTGTAATAAGAGTTTGCGAGGTATTATCCTTAACGATAGCATAGCCCCGATCCAATGTTTTTAATGGGCTGACACTATCTAGGGTTGCCATCTGTATTTTAAACTGAGATTTTTTTTGCTTTAAATTATTTTTTATTGCCTGCTTGAGACGAGCCTCATGGTGCAAAAGATTCTCTCGCTGTTCTTTAATCTTATTTGAAGGCTTACTTGCATTTAGTCGTAGCGCAAGATTATTTAAGCTCTGCTGCTTATCTTTGATTGTTTGATTCATTAGCTGTTTTAAGCGTGTATCACAGTTATCAAGCCTTTGAATATATTGCTGAATTTTATTTAATGGCTTTTGCAAATTGAGCCGTGATTCAAGCCTTTCCAGCATCTGCCCACTTTGTTGAATCTGCTGTTTAATTCTTTGCTGCAACCAAATCTGATTTTGAATAATATTAGTCAATAACTGTTTACTATCTTCTGTCGCTAATTCTGCGGCAGCCGAAGGTGTTGGTGCGCGTACATCTGCAACAAAATCAGCAATAGTAAAATCTATTTCATGCCCAATACCACTGATGATAGGAATATCGGCATGATAAATCGCTTTGGCAACATTTTCTTCATTAAATGCCCACAGATCCTCAATTGATCCACCGCCTCTAGCAAGAATAATCACATCACATTGCTTATCTGCATTTGCCTGACGAATAGCAGTTTCTATCTGTATTTTTGCTGATTCACCCTGCACAGCGACAGGATAGATTATTACAGGTGTATGAGGGCTTCGACGCTTCAAAACATGCAAAATATCCTGAATCGCCGCACCCGTTGGGGATGTAATAACAGCTATTCTTTTAGGATATTCAGGCAACTCTTTTTTATGCTCTTCATCAAATAGGCCCGCCGATGACAACTTTTGTTTTAATGCTTCAAATTGTCGTTGTAACTCACCTACCCCAGCATCTTCCATGTGCTCAGCAATAAGTTGAAAATCCCCACGCGGTTCATAAAGCCCTACGCGCCCACGCACTAACACTTTCAAACCATTTTCAGGTTTAATGCTAAGTTTCATATTGCGATTACGAAACATGGCACAGCGTATTTGCGCCTTAGTATCCTTTAGCGAGAAATATAAATGACCCGAAGCAGGTCGCACTAAATTTGAGATTTCACCCTCCACCCAAAGCAAGGGGAAGCCCTGAATTAAAAGCTGATTAACCTCAGCATTAAGTTCAGCAACACTAAGAATGGTACGATTTGAGGTAGGAAGTATAGATTGCATAGAGATTATGATAAAAACTATCAAAACAAGGTGGGATGGGTATTATAACACTCAAGTTTCGGAGTTCAATAATCGAAATCAAAACAAAATATCTTATTGATTATTAAGAATATGGAATAATAATTGAACCCAATCAAGATTTTCTCAAGAAGCTCAAAGAACTGACAACCCCATCTGCCCCCTGCTCTAAAACATGTGTATAAATCTCAGTCGTTTTAACATCAGCATGACCAAGTTGTGCTTGTACCGTTCGTATATGTAAACATATAGATACCCATCCCCCCTCTTTTTTGCATTTTTTATAACGCAGAGAACCGCCGAGGGTTCGCAGAGAGCCACAGAGTCTTTATTAGACTTATAAAGTTAACACTTTATTTCCACCTGAATCCGTGAGTCCAATGCGGATAGCAGGGGATAAGATATTGGTTTAGCACGGGATTTAAAAAGCTCTGCATAATTGAGTTCACCATCTGCTAGCGCAGATGGGAAGCTCACTAAATCTTAGCTTCACCCTTAGGTTAAGCGAGTATTTTTTAAACCCGTGATGAATCAATAGCTTATTCACTGTACCGTAGTGGACTCACGGATTCAGGTTTCAGATAAAAAGCATTAAAAAAGACGGGGATGGTGTAATTGTACAAAGAATTTTGATATGGGGCTTTTTTCTACCTTTCTCCATTTTTCTCCAAGGGATTAAATAAAAGCTGATAGATTGAATACCCACCATAAAAAAATCAGGTTCTCGAATCAAACAAATAACTCAATGGACTTTTTACTCCATCAGCACCTTGTTTCAAGATATGTGTATAAATCTCAGTTGTTTTAACATCGGAGTGACCAAGTTGTTGCTGAACCGTACGAATATCTGCGCCACTTTGTAATAAATGCGTTGCAAAAGAGTGGCGCAAAGTATGAGAACTAATGACCTTTCGAATGCCTGCATCACGTCCTGCTTTTTTAATCACCTTATTTATTATAGATTCATCAGTATGATGTCGTCGGACAAGACCTGTTTCAGGGTCAACACTCAAGCGAGTTGATGGGAAAAGGTATTGCCAAGCAAGTGACTTATTTGCATGTTGATATTTTCGTTCAAGAGCGTCGGGCATCCAGACGCCAGCGTACAGTTTATTTTCCTGATCTTTTACCAAGAAAGACTCTACTCGTTTAATTTGCACCTCTATCATAGGTAGTAACTCAACTGCCATTGTAGTAAAACGATGCTTAAAACCTTTACCATTCCAAACACGTACCTGTTTTAAATCTACATCAATATCCCCTGTGCGTAAACGAACGACTTCCATGCGCCTTAACCCTGAACCATAAAGCAAACCAAACAGCAGTTGATATTGAAACGGAATATGATCAAATAATATTTTAACCTGATTCTGAGTTAAAACCACAGGTAGCTTGGCTTGTCGCTTAGAGCGTTTGAAAGCACTCACATCACCTAATGGTTGTTCTAGAAATTTGTTGTAAAGAAACATTAATGAGTTTAAAGCCAATGCTTGTGTACTTGCTGACACCGATCTATTCACAGCCAAGTGAGTCAAGTAGCGCTCTACATCACTCATGCCTAATGAAGAAGGATGTTGCTTATCACAAAAAACAATAAATGAATGAATCCAAGAAATATAAGTGCTAATAGTGCGCTTGCTATAGCGTCTTGCCATCATGAAATCAGATATCTCATTTAAAAAAGGTGATTGATACATAAAGTAGCCCTAGCTATCAGAAAAGGAGTTTAGTATATTTGCGGTCAATAAGAATTATGTGGGAATAAATTCCTATACAATAGATTTCCAGGATGAAAGGTAGTATATTTAACCTTGAAAACAACAAGTTATATAACTTGTATGGAGATCACACATGATTAGTGGGATTCCCTATAATATTGTTTTGTGGGACGTTAGTCCCATAAAACATGCTGTTGTACAAACACGCTACCGCGTGAGATGTTGGCATTTGAGTTGTCATGACCACTTAGCTTAAAA
>Ga0256840_1001634_pt1 | contig 20773 bp, 16 predicted proteins | sample 355202metaG_FD_185969 | JGI IMG/M metagenome (GOLD analysis project Ga0256840, IMG submission 185969) | Hydrothermal vent microbial communities from Mid Atlantic Ridge, Atlantic Ocean - 355-202 | ecosystem: Environmental > Aquatic > Marine > Hydrothermal vents | place: Atlantic Ocean: Mid...
AAAAACTTTCAACGCTATATATCTGCACGCGCAGAAAAAATCCGAGAAAAAGGAATAGATGTTGATATTTTTGCTTACTAAAAATCTGCATCCATAATATATACCCATTTGGGTAATGGGTGGCTATGGCGGTGTATGAACCAAGGGTCTTTTACTCCTCATCACCTGCCAACAATGCTCCAGTAAACTCATAAGCATCAAATTCTTGTAAGTCATCAATAGATTCACCAACACCAATAAAGCGTACAGGTATCCCTACTTTTTCAGCTATCGCAAATAAGATTCCGCCTTTTGCTGTTCCGTCTAATTTAGTAACGGTAATGCCTGTTAGGCCTAATGCTTTATTAAATTCTGTTGCTTGAGCAAGCGCATTTTGTCCAATACTTGCATCTACAATTAACATTATTTCATGGGGTGCATTAGGGTCGTTTTTTTGCATTACACGTTTAACTTTTTTGAGCTCTTCCATTAAATTAGTTTGTGTGTGTAAACGCCCTGCAGTGTCTGCTAATAAAACATCAATATTTTTTGCTTTTGCAGATTCCATAGCATCGTAAATTACCGAAGCGCTATCTGCGCCAGTGCCCTGTGCAATGACAGGAATATCATTGCGCTCTCCCCATACTTGTAATTGCTCTACTGCTGCTGCGCGGAATGTATCGCCTGCTGCTAGCATGACGGATTTACCTTCGTTTTGGAATTTCTTGGCAAGCTTTCCAATGGTTGTAGTTTTGCCTGCCCCGTTAATGCCTACTAATAAAATGACAGCAGGTGAAATATTGCCAACATCCAATGGTTTTGAAACGGGGCGTAAAATTTTCACCATTTCGGCGTACATTGCTTGCATTAAGGCATCGGAATCATTTAATTCATTGCGAGATACGCGCTTAGTTAAATCATTAATGATGCGAGTAGTTGCTTCCATGCCTACATCTGCCATTAATAATCGTGTTTCTAAATCTTCTAATGCATCTTCATCAATTTTTTTCTTACCAAGAACAATGTCGCCCACGCCTTCGGTGATTGAAGTGCCTGTTTTGGCCAAGCCAGAACGTAAGCGACTAAATAAGCCTTCTTTTTGGGGTTTTTCTCGAATAACTTCAGCCTGTTGTTGAACTTTAGGGAAAGTTTGCGACTCTACTATTTTTTGTTCTGCATCTTGGTTTGTTGGGGATTCTTCTATTGTTGAAGGTTCTTCATTGATCGATGAACTCGGTGCGTTTTCAATAGTTGATAGTTCTTGTTCGTTTTTTAGATCAGCATCTAAACTCTGTTCTTCAGGCGTATTACTATCTGACTCTTGTGTCTGATTATCGGCAGGCTTTTTTTTCTTAAATAGTCGGAACATAGTTTATACTTACATTTAATATTTTAAGGGCAGGTTTGCAAAGAATATGAAACAAAACCAAAATAGAAGTTTATCACCTGTAGGGCTATTTCGTCGTAGTTTTTTGATAATGACGATGTCAATGTTCATTTTTTCAGTAGCTACTGCTGAAGAAGTGAAAAATAAAACTAGTAAAGTTTATGAAACAGTTTTAGAAAATGGCATGAAGGTATTGGTGAAGCAAGATAAGCGCGCGCCTGTAGCAGTGATTCAAGTTTGGTATAAAATTGGTACAAGCTACGAACATGAAGGTATAACAGGCTTGTCTCATGCTCTTGAGCATATGATGTTTAAGGGGACGAAAAAGCATAAATCAGGTGAGTTTGAGAAAATGGTATCAGCCATTGGCGCACGCAATAATGCCTTTACTTCTCAAGATTACACGGCGTATTACGAAGTGCTTGCGGCAGATCAATTAGAAGCCGCGATGGAGATCGAAGCCGATAGAATGCGTAACTTGGTTTTTGATCCTGCAGAATTTAAAAAAGAAATAGAAGTTGTAAAAGAGGAGCGACGTTGGCGTACAGATGATAAGCCAACATCATTGCTACGTGAGCAATTTAATGCAGTCGCCTTTTTGAATAGCCCCTACCGTGCGCCAGTAATTGGTTGGATGGTTGATCTTGAGGGCATGAAGCTAGAAGACGCTATTGATTGGTATAGAAAATGGTATACGCCAAATAATGCTACATTAGTCGTTGTGGGTGATGTTGACCCTGAAAAAGTAATAGCAATGGCAAAAAAATACTTTGGCGTTTATAAGAGCAACCCGCTACCCGAGGTAAAATTACGTACCGAAGTTGAACAAAAGGGAGTACGAAATATTGTTTTAAAGCTTCCTGCAAAACTATCAAACTTACGCATGGGGTTCAAAACCCCTGGAATGATTTCTGCTAAAAATGGCAAGGTTGATAAATGGGAGCCTTATGCGCTAGAAGTATTGGCCAATATTCTAGATGGCGGAGATAGTGCTCGTTTTGCTAAAAACCTGATTAGAGGAAAGTCTATTGCTGCTGGAGCAGGAGCGGGTTATTACGGCTACGGACGTTTACCGAATATGATGGTCATTACAGGTACACCCGCTAAAGATATTGCAATGAGTGTGCTTAAAAAAGCATTGCTAGATGAAATAGAGATACTCAAAACGGAGTTGGTAAGTGATTCAGAGTTAAAACGAGTTAAAGCTCAAGTGATAGCTGGTGAAGTTTTTGAACGTGATTCAATTCAACACATGGCAACATTGTTAGGCTCACTCGAAACAGTCGGCTTAGGGCATCAGTATATGGATGAATATGTGCCAGGTGTTTTGGCCGTAACTGCAGAGCAAATTAAAGATGTAGCAAAGAAGTATTTAATAGAAGAGCATTTAACTGTGGCGGAATTGATACCTCTTCCTTTGAATGAAAGTAATGATAAGAAGGAAGCTAAATAATGAAAAACTTACTAAGAATAGTTTTCGTTACAATGATAGTTGTATCAAATCAATTGGCATCTGCGGCACCAAAAATAGAGCATTGGGTGACTGATTCTGGCTTGCGTGTTTATTATGTGAATGTTCCTGAACTACCTATTTTAGATGCTCGGCTGACTTTCGCAGCTGGCAGTGCATATGACGGCGATAAAGCTGGGCTTTCAGGAATGTTATCGGGGATGTTGGACAAAGGCGCTGCAGGGTTAAATGCAGACCAAATAGCTGAGGCATTTGAATCTGTAGGTGCTAAATTTTCGGCAGGTTCTGCGCGTGATATGTCATGGATTAATCTACGTACATTAACACTCGAAGAACAGATGCTATCAGCCTTGTATATTTGGCAAAAAGTTATTGAAAAACCAGATTTTCCTGATGTTGATTTTGAGCGCCTAAAAAAACAAGCATTGGTTGGCTTGCAAGCAGAAAAGCAAAACCCTAGTTCAATAGCTAGTAAGGCATTTTATAAAAACCTTTATGGTGATCACCCTTATGCTACTCCTAAAAATGGTACCGAAAAAACTATTGGCACACTAACGACTAAAGACTTAAAAGATTTTTTTAAGAAGTACTATGTCAATAAAAATGGTCAACTTGCTTTGGTTGGGGCTATCAGTAAGCAACAAGCAGAAGTTATCGCTAATAAAATATCAAAAGCATTACTAAACGGTGGTAAAGGAGAGGGTAATAAAGCAGTTGCAATCCCTGAAGTTAAGCCATTAACAGAGGCAAAAACTGTGCGTATTCCTTTTCCTTCAACACAAGCGCATGTGATGATTGGACAACCTGGAAATAAACGAGGCGATAAGGATTACTTCTCATTGTATCTTGGTAATCATGGTTTAGGGGGTAGTGGCTTTACTTCGCGGTTAATGAAAGAAGTACGAGTAAAACGTGGTTTGTCATACAGTGTTTATAGTTATTTCATTCCAATGCAAGAAAATGGCCCATTCATGGTAGGACTACAAACGAAAATATCACAAACAGATGAAGCAATAAAAGTAGCTCGTGAAGTTTTGGAAAAATTCCAAAAAGAAGGTCCAACTGAAGAAGATTTAAAAGCATCTAAGCTCAATATTACGGGTGGCTTCCCTCTGCGCACGGCAAGTAATGACGATATTATCGGTTATATCGCGATGATAGGTTTTTATGGTTTGCCTTTAGATTATTTGAATACTTTTACCGATACCGTTGAAAATATCAGTCGAGATCAAGTCGTGGATGCATTTAAGAGACGAATACACCTTGATAAAATGCTGACAGTAATAGTTGGTGGAAAAGCAGTTAATGAAGAAAAAGCCACAGAAAAATAATAAGCGTAGCAAGACAAATACACTGCGCATAATCGGTGGAGATTGGCGCAGTAGGAAGCTATCTTTTATTGATGCACAAGGTTTACGCCCAACGCCCGATAGAATTCGTGAAACGTTATTTAATTGGCTTCAAGCCTATATTCATGGCGCTAACTGCTTAGACTTGTTTGCAGGCAGTGGAATATTGGGTTTAGAGGCGCTATCAAGAGGTGCAGCTCAGGTTGATTTTGTTGAAATGAACAAAGTGGTGGCGAAACAACTAGAATGCAATCTGGAGCTGTTAAAATCAGACGCAAAAGTACACCAAGAAGATGCTTTAGAGTTTCTAAAAACACACAAAACGTCGAAAAAAGGGGGGGGTGGTAAGTTAAATATCATCTTTTTAGACCCTCCATACCGCCAAAACCTGTTGGGAGAGGTTTTAAAGGTTATTTGTGATAAAGAAAATGGCTTGATCGATGAAAATACACTGATTTATTTGGAGCATGAGTCAGAGGAAAGCTTTGATTGGGACAATTATGGGCTAAAGGTATTAAAACAAGCCAATGCAGGACAGGTTAAAAGTTATTTGATGGGGCTGAGTCCCTCTATCGAGACGTTATAAAAGTAAATTTTGTAGCTTGGTGTTGAGGAACGAAGCCCAACGTGATGCTGTTTGTTGGGTTTCACAAGCTCAGCACCAACTTACAATAGTGTTTTTGCGACACTTATTTCTAAAGATGAAGAAGCTAAAAAATTCTAAGTAGAGTCAATACGCCCATTAAAACAACCAACATTCCCGCAATTAGCCTGATTTTAGGGTTTCTTACCCATTTGGAAAGGCGAGCTGCAATTACACCCATCGCTAATAAATTCGGTAATGTGCCCAAGCCAAAAGCCAGCATAATTAAAGCCCCTTCCATGGCTCCACCCGCTGAAAGCGTCCAAATCAAAGCCGTATAAACCAGACCACACGGAAGCCATCCCCAAAGAAAACCTAGTGGTAATGCTTGTTGAAAACTTTTAACAGGGATAAACCGTTGCGTGAGTGGCTGAATACGCTTCCAAAGCACTGAGCCAACGCTTTCTATGTTAGCAATGCCATTCCAGATACCAGCAAGGTAAAGACCTAAAGCAATCATAAAGAGTGATGCGATTATTGCTAAAACTTGCTTGGCAGTTTGAATGCCCGTGAGATCAACCAATGACGAGCCAAGAAAGCCAACAATCGCACCCGCTAAGATATAGCCAGATATGCGACCAATGTTATAGCCAAGACTGATTATGATAGGAGAGGATGTTTCTTCTTTAGATGTGCCAAGTGTAAGTGCGCCGACAATACCACCGCACATTCCAAAGCAATGTACGCCTCCAAATAGTCCGGTGAGAAAGGCGACTAGGTATTGTGAATGGGTCAACCAATCAGGCATATTTTTTTGTGTAAAGTATGTAGCTATTCAGTGTGTTTAGATTTTCCCATGACAAGGCGGCGCTTACACACGGGAAAATGTGGTGGATGACTACATCAATTAATTGTTTGACGGGGTAGGTAATGACCTGCTTTATAATCAGCAAAAACGTCATCAACCATAGGGTGATCAATCTCAATATTGGATGAATCAACGTAGATATTCTGCTCAGAAACATATGCCATAGTCGATTCTTCATCGATTAATACGTGATACCACGGTGCATTTTTAGATGGCTCATTGGTAGTATATTGGTCGTACCAGTCTTCTGAACCTTGGAAGTCAGCATCAACATCTACAATTACGCCACGGAAGTTTTGCTCACGGTGAATGATAATATCCCCGATATTAAATCCTGCTTTTAATATAGTCATGTGATGTCCCTTATTGTATGTACTGATTCTATATAAACGTATGGTTTAAATATTTAGTTTCAAGCCTGTTGATCAGTTTTCTGCTTGGATGGAGTTTGATACCTTAATATACCTGTTAACTCATCGTGTATTCTTTACAGAGGTCTTTTATTATAGCAAGTCTTCTATTATGAAGCTCGTTTGATATTTTTTCATTTTCAAAGCCGTCTTTGATTATGGCTTGCACATCAACAGCTGCGGTGTTGTTTCTAATCATTGCAAAAAAAGGAGCTTGTTGATAATCATAATCTTCATACCCAGGTCTGCCATGGCTGTCGGCTGTACAGGCAAGTAAAAATTGTGCAAAACGCTCAGGTCTTCGATATGCATCGGTAGCATTTAACACTTTTAATAAGGTCTTCGGTTTAACTTCTAAAGCACGATGCACGTGTGTGTGATAGCGCGATGTGATTTCAGCGAGCTGGGTGAACTGATTGGGCACTTTGTAACGCTTACAAAGCTCTTTCACTAGATAATAGCCGCGTTCTTCATGCCCGTAATGGTGAGGTAATATATCTTTATCTGTCGTGCCTTTTCCTAAATCATGGGTTAATGCCGCAAAACGAACGACAGGGTCATCGCTCAATAAGCAGGCTTGTTGCAATACCATCATGGTGTGAACACCTGTATCAATTTCAGGGTGATGTTCTTCGGGTTGGGGGACGCCAAATAGTCGATCAATCTCAGGAAAAAGAATCTTTAATGCGCCGCATTTTCGTAACACTTCAATGAAAACATCGGGTGATGGTTCAGATAACGCTTTGGCCGTTTCTTGCCAAACGCGCTCGGCAACTAAAGCATCAACTTCTCCTTGTTTCACCATGTTTTTCATTAATTGCATGGTTTCATCAGCAACGGTGAAACCTAAATATGCAAAACGTGCAGAAAAGCGCGCAATACGTAAAATTCGCACAGGGTCTTCTGCAAAAGCTGGGGATACGTGGCGTAATATCCGATTTCTTAAATCTTCTTGACCATTTACATAATCAATCACTTTGCCGTGTTCGTCTTCAGCAAGTGCATTAATGGTTAAATCTCGGCGTTTTACATCTTCTTCTAAAGTTACATCTTTCTCTGCATGAAACTCAAAGCCATGGTAGCCAGCGGCTGTTTTTCGTTCAGTGCGAGCCAGCGCATATTCTTCGTGTGTTTTAGGATGTAAGAAGACAGGAAAGTCTTTGCCAACAGCGCTAAAACCATTCTTTGTCATTTCATCAGGTGTCGCGCCCACCACTACCCAATCATTATCTTTGACCGGAATATTTAATAATCTGTCTCTAACAGCGCCGCCAACTAGGTAAGTTTTCATCGCTTAATTATATATGAGTTGAATGAGAAGTGTCTGCTGGTGCAGTAAATATAAGTATATTAGAAGGGTATTATAACTGCTTGAAAACTTTGTTTTAATTGACTAAATAGCACATTTATGGTCTCATTCCATCTTACCCTCTCAGAAAGAACGTTGAACAATAATACTTTGAAGCTTTAGTTACTTATGTCAGCTTAGCGCTACGTATTATAGAGTTTTCAACAAACCAAGGAGTTTTAAAATGGCACATATTGTCGTATTAGGCGCTGGAACAGGTGGAATGCCTGCAGCATACGAATTAAAGGATGAGCTTGGCGGTAGTCATGAAATTACGCTAATCAATGAGCGTGATTATTTTCAGTTTACGCCGTCAAATCCATGGGTAGGTGTTGGCTGGAGATCGCGTTCTGATATTACTTTCTCAATTGAGAAGTATGTTACAAAAAAAGGCATTAAGTTCATCGCTGGTCGTGTTGATAAGATTGATGCGGTAAACAATGCGCTAACGATGGAAGGTGGCGAGACCATTAACTACGATTACATGATAATCGCAACCGGTCCAAAATTATTCTTTGATGAAGTTGAAGGCGCTGGTCCACATGGTGGTCACACGCATTCTGTTTGTACGGTTGATCATGCAGAGATGTTCTACGAAGATTACAAAAAACAGCTTGAAAAAGGTAGCGGGCATATTATTGTTGGAGCAATGCCGTTTGCAAGTTGTTTCGGCCCTGCTTACGAGTTTGCATTAATTGTTGATACTGACCTTAAAAAACGCAAACTGCGTGATAAGTTCCACATTACTATCGTAACCTCAGAGCCTTATGTTGGGCACTTAGGTTTAGGTGGCGTTGGTGATTCTAAAGGTATGCTTGAGTCTGAATTAAGAAATCGCCATATTAAATGGATTGCAAATGCTAAAACAACGAAAGTTGAAGAAGGCAAGATGTTCGTTAGCGAGCTTGATGCAAAAGGTGAGGTTTATACAGAGCATGAGCTAGATTTTGATCTTGCCATGATGCTGCCTGCATTCTTTGGTGTTGATGCAGTTAATGCCGTTGAAGGTTTATGTAACCCTCGTGGTTTTGTAATGATTGATGAATTCCACCGTAACCCAACCTACCAGAATATTTTCTCTGCGGGTGTTTGTGTGGCAATACCTCCTGTTGAAGCGACTCCTGTTCCTACAGGTGCTCCAAAAACAGGTTACATGATTGAGTCAATGGTTACGTCGGCCGTTCATAATATTGATGCGGCAATTCAAGGCAAAGAGCCTCATGCAAAAGGCACATGGACAGCGCTTTGTCTGGCTGATTTTGGTGATACGGGTGCGGCATTCTTGGCAATTCCTCAAATCCCACCACGTAACGTGGCTTGGTTTAAGAAAGGTAAGTGGGTTCACTTAGCGAAGATTGCATTTGAAAAATACTTTATCCGTAAGATGAAGAAAGGAAGCTCAGAGCCTTTCTATGAGAAGTCTATTCTTAAAATGATGGGTGTTACTCGCTTGAAATAAATTTCAATACTAGTCAGCTTTATTGCTGGTAAAATAAAAAGGGAGGCTATTTAGCCTCCCTTTCTATGGCTTAAACTAAAAGTAATCAAATCAAATAGGTTTTGAATGAAGCTCCCACAAAATATATCCACACAAGTAAAACTAGCTCTTCAAGAAGATATAGCTACGGGTGATGTTACCGCAGATCTAATCCCTAAAGAAAACCAATCAAGCGCAACGGTAATCTGCCGTGATGATGCAATTTTATCTGGTGTTGCATGGTTTAATGAAGTTTTTAAGCAAATAGAGTTGAGCGTGAAAATCGAGTGGAATTTCAAAGATGGAGATTTCATTAAAGCTAATAGCACTCTCTGTACATTGTCAGGTAATGCGCGCGCTATTTTAAGTGGTGAGCGCGCCGCTTTAAATTTTGTACAAACTTTGTCAGCGACAGCAACACTAACCCATCAATTTGTTGAGGAAATAGCAGGTTCTAAAACCAGAATTTTAGATACTCGCAAAACCTTGCCTAATTTACGTGATGCTCAAAAATATGCCGTATTGTGTGGTGGCGGTAAAAATCATCGCATTGGCTTGTACGATATGATTCTGATAAAAGAGAATCATATTATGGCGGCAGGTTCGATAAGCAAAGCGGTGGCTCAAGCTAAAAAACTTCACCCGAGTATAAAAGTGGAAGTTGAAACGGAAAACTTGGAAGAGTTTAGAGAGGCGAGCAAGGCTGGTGCAGATATTATTATGTTGGATAATTTCAGCTTAGGCTTGATGGCTGAAGCTGTGGTAGAAAATAAAGCAAACGGTGGAGCTATTAAACTCGAGGCATCGGGCGGTGTAACTATTAAAACAGTGGGTGGGATAGCAGAAACAGGAGTAGATTTTATTTCAGTAGGGCAGATCACCAAAGATATTTATGCTGTTGATTTATCTATGCGCTTTAATACCTAGCTACCTTCAGGGTAACTTTTTAATTAACTATAACTATAACTATAACTATAACCTGAATCAGTAACTTCACTGTGGCACAGTACGCAAACTATTGATTCATTACAGGTTTAAAAATTCCCGCTTAACCTATGGGTGAAGCTAAGATTTTTTAAAATCCCGTGCTAAACCAACATCTACGCTCTGTTATCCGCATTGAAGTCACGGATTCAGGATAAGGTATGGCTTCTCAGTATTTTACGTAGCTGTATCCTTGTTCTTGCAAACTAATAATACGAGGAACACCTGCTTTAGTTATAGTTATACCCTCTATGAGTTTGGGCATTATTCCAGTTTTTTCTTTTACTGAAATCAACGTATTCAAGCAAGCAGTAAACGTAACTTCTTGTAGCGCAAGGCTGCTAATACGCGCGGCTAGTGGGCTTTGAGGTGTTAAAAGGCGATACCCAGGACCAAAGGCAACGAGTTCGATTTGGATGTTATCCATTCCATAAAACTTTTGTATGTTGACGATATTACTTAATGCGGTTTCTTGCGCGCGTATATCATCCGTACTTATTTGAATCACAAGTCTATGGTCAATATCCTCGGCCATTAGTAACGCGGGTTGTAAAAAAAATGATAATAGTAAGATTTTGAGTAATTTCATAAGTATTTTTGGTTTGTGCAGGGGAAGTAATTATAAAATAGTAATATGATGAGTTCCTTGATAAAGATTCATTTTTAATGCGATATCTTTAAAGTAGAGTATATATATCCTGAATCAGTGACTTCACTACGGCACAGTACGCAAGCTATTGATTCATCACGAGTTTAAAAAATACCCGCTTAACCTATGGGTGAAGCTAAGGTTTTTTAAAATCTCGTGCTAAACCAATATCTTACGCTCTGTTATCCGTATTGAAGTTACAGATTCAGGTATATTACAAATCATCGAAAAATAGGGGGGGTGGGTACAAAAACATATGAAATTCCTGATTTTATATACCCACCCCCCCTTTTTTTCGATGATTTGTATTTTCCTGTCCTCCCATTCCTTAATGAATATTCCCATTTTAGCCCTTCCTCTGGTAAAGTACGCGCCATATTGAATTAGGGGAAAAGTCTCATGCCAATTAAGTTAGGTATTCCGTGTGAAACGGCTAAAGGTGAGCGCCGTGTGGCGATTGATCCATTTGTTATTGGTCGTTTAAGCAAACTGGGTGTACAAATTTTTGTAGAAAAGGGTGCAGGTAAAGCTGCCTTAATCTCGGATGCACAATTTGAAGGCGCAACCATGGTTGATAGTGCCGAAGAGCTTTGTGAAAAGTCAGATGTAATTTGGCGCGTACAAGCACCAACGGCTGATGAAGTTGCAATGATGCGAGATGGGTCGGTTTTGGTAGGCACATTAATGGCACACAATAATATTGCCATGTTGAAGTCTTTACAGGATAAGAAAATTACCAGTTTTGCGATGGAGTTAATCCCACGTATTTCTCGTGCGCAGTCGATGGATGTTTTGTCATCGCAAGCAGCAATCGCAGGTTATAAAGCGGCGATTATGGGTGCAGATATTGCACCACGTTTCTTTCCGATGTTAACGACGGCAGCGGGCACAATTCGCCCTTCTAAAGTTATCATTATCGGAGTTGGAGTTGCTGGTTTGCAAGCGATCGCTACGGCAAAACGTTTAGGTGCAGTGGTTGAGGCTTATGATGTTCGTCCAGAAACAGCAGAGCAAATTGAATCGTTAGGTGCAAAAGCAATAAAGCTGTCTATCACGGCAACAGGCGAGGGTGGTTATGCGCGTGAGTTGTCTGCAGAAGAGCGCGAGCAACAACAACAAGAGCTTGCAGAATATATCTCTAAAGCTGATGTGTTAATTACAACGGCGGCAGTGCCGGGTAAGCCTGCTCCAAAAATTATTCCAGAAACTACGGTTGAAGGTATGAAAGAAGGCGCAGTAATAATTGACCTTGCGGCAGAAGGTGGCGGAAATTGTACTTTAACTAAGCCGGGCGAAACCATCAAACATGGTGATGTGGTAATACACGGGCCACTTGATGTTGCTAGTCAAGTACCTGTTCACGCCAGTGAAATGTATTCTAAAAACTTATTTAACTTTATGCAGTTATTGATTGATGAGAGTGGCGATTACGTTCCAGATTTTGAAGATGAAATCGTGATTGGCGCATTGCTAACAAAAGATGGTGATGTGATGCACGAAGGTACTGTTGCATTGTTAAATAAAACAATAGGGGAAAAATAATGGAAGGGTTTATCGCGCTCTATATTTTCATGTTAGCGGCTGTTACAGGCTACGAGATTATCTCAAAAGTACCTGTTATTTTACATACGCCATTGATGTCTGGTTCTAACTTTGTACACGGTATTGTTTTGGTTGGTGCAATGGTAGCGATGGGTCATGCAGAATCTACCGCACAAACGGTTATTGGTTTTATTGCTGTATTGTTGGCGGCAGGTAATGCAGTTGGTGGTTATGTGGTAACAGAGCGAATGCTTGAAATGTTTAAGCCAAGCGAAAAGAAAGAAGGAGATAAGTAATGGAAGACTTTGATCTTTTAAACTTTGTCATTCAGGCAACGTATTTTATTGCGGCATTGTTATTTATTCTTGGGCTAAAACAAATGGGATCACCGATGACAGCGCGTCGCGGTATCGTTTGGGCTGGTGTGGGCATGGTGATGGCAACATTGATCACCTATTTTCACCACGAGATAAACCATAACTATATTTGGATGACGATTGCCATCGGCATCGGTGGTGCTATCGCTTATGTGAGTGGCAAAAAAGTTGCTATGACCGATATGCCGCAAATGATTGCTTTATATAACGGTATGGGTGGTGGTGCAGCAGCGGCAATTGCTGCGGTTATTCTGCTTAAGCAAGATGAAATGCCAATGACGATCCAAGCATTAGCCGTTATTGGTGCAATGATTGGCACAGTGGCATTCTCAGGGTCATTAGTTGCATACGCTAAGTTACAGGGTTTGATGCGTGGTGTTATTCGCTTTCCAATGCAGCAGTTTTTTAATGCCTTAGTTTTTGTTGTTGCGCTTACTATTGGCTTGGCGATTATCTTAAATGGTACTGAATACAGCATGACATTGCTTGCTGTATTCTTTGTGCTTGCGCTGGCTTTTGGTGTGATGGTGACTGTACCTATCGGTGGTGCAGATATGCCAGTGGTAATATCGCTGTTTAATGCACTCACGGGTCTTGCGGTTGGTTTTGAAGGTTACGTGCTTTCAAACCCTGCGATGATGATAGCGGGTATCGTGGTTGGCTCTGCAGGTACATTGCTAACACAGTTAATGGCTAAGGCGATGAATCGTCCAATCTCAAATGTATTGTTTAGTAACTTTGGTGATGCTGATGGCGGAGAAGCGGAAGCAGTAAACGGCAGCATGAAAGAAATTGATGCAACAGACGTTGCAGTAATGATGGCATTTGCAGAAAAAGTTGTGATTATCCCAGGTTACGGGATGGCGGTTGCACAAGCACAGCATAAAGTATGGGAAATGACTAAGCAGTTGCAAGAGCGTGGTGCGACGGTTAAGTTTGCTATTCACCCAGTCGCAGGTCGTATGCCGGGTCATATGAATGTATTGTTAGCAGAAGCGGGTGTGCCTTACGATATTATTTATGACTTAGATGAAATCAACGAAGAGTTTCCAACAACGGATGTGGTATTAGTTATTGGCGCAAACGATGTTGTGAATCCTGCTGCGCGTACCGATCCAAATAGTCCGATTTATGGTATGCCAATCTTGAATGCTGATTACGCCAAGAATGTAATCGTGGTTAAACGTGGTAAAGGCACAGGTTTCTCAGGTATTGAGAATCATCTCTTCTTTGCTGATAACACACGTATGCTTTATGGTGATGGTCAAGATGTGGCAAATGATTTGGTTACAAGCTTAAAAGAGCTATAGGTATTGTTGATAAAATTACCCTAATCAGGTTCATAATTTATTTGAATAAAAAGTGAATAAATTACTTGATATTTTAAGAAGGCCTCTACAATGAGGCTTTTCTTTTGTTTGTTATACACAGACAAGGTTTTGGATTAGCATAAATTGTGTATTATTTTTCATTTATTTTGAGTTAAGGTATAAGTTGTTGAAAGTATTGAATTATAAGCTTTTAATTATATAGATAGCATGGCAAATAATTACTTGCAAAGACAGTAACTTAGTATGCTTGTTATACTTTAATCCACAAAGTTATCCACAGGGTGTGCCGCTATAATATAATAAATTAATAAATCACTATTAATTAGTTAGCTATTATTTATAAATTTGTCGTTATTAGTATTGCCTAAAGTGTTCTATAGTGGCTCTTTATGTATTGTCTCTTTTTTTTTTACTTTCTTTTTAACTTGAGGGGAATATTGTCTCACTTAAATTTAGATTCTCATCTGTTTGGCTTATGGTTTTGTATTGATGGTTGCTGAGTTAAAAAATGTAATACGTGTTGCTATTCAGCGACCTATTTATAAATTATTGGATTACCAATGTGAGAATAAGGTACACCCTAAAATTGGTTGCCGTTTGAGAGTGCCTCTGGGTAACTCTATGGTAACGGCAATCGTTGTTGAAACTGATATTGAAAGTGAGTTTAAAAATTTAAAAGACGTCATTGAAGTATTGGATGAAGCTCCATTAATTGATGATTCGATGATGCGATTACTCAATTGGGCGAGCATTTACTATTTTTATCCTTTGGGTGAGGTTTTATTCCATGCACTGCCAACGGCTTTACGAAAAGGGAAGAAAGTTCCTAAATTACGTTTTTGGTGTACCAATCGCTTAGGGCAGGTTCTTGAGTTAGATAATCTTAAGCGTGCTCCTAAGCAGCAGTTGATGTTGGGATTGTTAAAAAAAGGAGAAGTAGGAGAGCAGCAACTTGATGATACTTTTGGTAAAACATGGCGCAGTATTCTTAAACAGCTGGATAAGAAAGAGTTAGTTGAATTTAGAGAGGTAGATGCTGGTTTTACAACTCCTAAGTATCAAGAAAAACCTCCTGTAAAAAAACAAGTCACATTAACTGAAGAGCAAGAACAAAGTGTTTCGAGTATTCACAAGTACTTTAAAGAGGAAAAACCAAAACCGATACTTTTACACGGTATTACAGGTAGTGGAAAGACTGAGGTCTATTTAAGATCAATAGAGCCTGTTTTAGATGTTGAGAAGCAAGTTTTAGTATTGGTACCAGAGATTGGCTTAATACCGCAATTACTCTATCGTTTTAAAGAACACTTTCCAGAGTACAGCGTGGCAGCTTTGCATTCAGGGCTTACTGATGGCGAGCGCTTACGTGTTTGGATGGGCGCAAAAACAGGCGCAATTCATATTATTATCGGCACACGGTCTGCTATTTTTACGCCTATGAAATCTCTTGGTGTGATATTGATTGATGAAGAGCATGACGCATCATTCAAGCAACAAGAAGGTTTTTTATATCAAGGGCGTGATATGGCAATCAAGCGCGCACATGATTTTAATATTCCTGTTTTACTGGGTAGTGCAACACCGTCGCTAGAGTCATTACAAAATGTAAATCAAAAACGTTATTACTATTTAAGGTTAGCAAGCAGACCTGGAGTGAGTAAACGACCTGAAATGGTAGTCCAGGACATTCGTACTTTGCCGCTAGAGGCGGGTATAAGTAGTTTGATGATGAGTGAGATTCGTACTCATCTGCAAAATGATAATCAGGTAATGATTTTTTTAAATCGTCGTGGCTTTGCTCCAGTGTTAATGTGTCCTGCTTGTGGTTGGCACGCGAGCTGTAATCACTGTGAAATGGGAATGACGTATCATGCTTTAGTACATAAAGTTATCTGTCATCATTGCGGTGTGGAGGAATTTGTAAAACCGACTTGTCCAGACTGTAATAGTGATAAGTTAACCACGCAAGGTCAGGGAACAGAGAGAGTTGAACAAGTTTTAAATACTCATTTCCCAGAAACATCTGTAATCAGAATTGATCGAGATAGCACATCAAAAAAAGGGGCATTAGAAAAAAAATTACAACAAGTGCACAAAGGGGATCCTGTTATTTTAATAGGTACCCAGATGTTAACCAAAGGGCATGACTTTCCTAAATTAACATTAGTAGGTATTTTAGATGTGGATCAGGCGTTGTTTAGTACCGACTACCGCGCCCAAGAGCGCTTAGCGCAACAAGTTTTACAGGTCGCAGGTCGAGCAGGTCGTGGGGAGCAAAAAGGCCGCGTGGTATTACAAACATCTCAGCCAGAACATCCCTTGTTAATAGCATTGCTGTCAAAAGGATACTCTAAAGTTTCACAGGATATTTTAAAAGAAAGAAAGTTGTGGCACTACCCGCCTTTTGGAGCGCAGGCGCTCATTCGAGTAAGCGCAGACAGTGAGAATGCGGGGATGAACTTCCTCAATAAACTTTTATTGCAGTTACGTTCAGAATTAGATAATTTTGATAGTGAAGGTATCGATTTACTGGGACCAATTCCGTCGCCACTAGCTAAAAGAGCAAATCGTTATCGATTTCAGTTACTAGTTTCATCCCACCAGAGGGGGCAATTACACGTAACTATAGAAAAAACATTAGCCTTGTTGGTTAAGTTTAGAAGGACTGGAGGGGTTAGATGGGTCATTGATATCGATCCAATGGATTTTCTATAGCGGCATTAGTCAAATAGATAAAATTATTCTATTAGATGAGAAGAATCTTGTAAGTATCGAAAAATAATGGCAATATTAGGCTCGGGGGACTTCTTTCTCATTCTAATAATCATAAGAAAATATGGAAAAAGCGTGCTGGCTTAAACGACCAAAGAGAAATATAAATGTATAAGGATTTTAAACGTAGTGAATCACTAGATACAGGCTTCGTGGGCGGAAGCGGTATCATCTGGATGTTTTCAGGAATCATTTTAGGTTTGCTTGTTGGTTTGGGAATGTATTATTTTACGAGTAATAATTCTTCTGCGCTTTCGATGGTGGGCACTGTACAGGATAAAATTAAGCAAGCTCAAAGCGCTAGTATGAAACAACAAAATACAGCCAATGTGAATAGTACACCTGTTTCCTATAAAAGGGATAAAACGCCAGAAAAAGAAGAAGTACGACAAACAAAGTTTAGTTACTATGCTGTTTTACCAACATTAGATGTGCCAGTAGGTTCTACAAAGCCAATTGATACTAGCCGACAGGTTACAACCACTGTTTTGACTGACTCTCAAAAATCTAAGGAAATTTTAATAGTCGAGGAGTCTAAGCCTTTAGATAAAACACCTGCAATAGTGGCCAAACAAGAGCGTAATATTGAAAAGGATGGAGACTTTCTTTTACAGGTGGCCTCTTATAAGAAAAAAAGTAGGGCAAATATTACGCGTGGTCGATTAACAAAAAGAGGAATTGATGCCTATATTCAAGAAAAGAAAATAAAGGGCAGGCTCTGGTATCGTGTAATCGCAGGCCCTGTTGATCAAAACAGTATTAATAGTTGGAAGCATTCGGCTGAAAAAATGGGACATCGACCCATGGTTATTTCACTTCGTTAATGGCTATGACTCGTGGCTAATCTAGAACAAAAGGAATCAACATTTACGGCTGATTCGCCGAGTGTTCCCAGTTTAATACAGGGACAAATTGCCTATCTCTATAAGAATAAGACGCTCGGCTTTTGGAGTAATATTTTACTTGCCACCTTCATGGCATTCTTTTTATGGTTTCATTTATCAAACCAACAAATCCCTCTTTTAATTTGGTTGGGATTAATTGTTACTTTGAGTATTGTTCGTTTTCTCATAGGTAAAAACTTCAAGCCTAAACAACAATATACACAAATAGAATTAACCCGCTGGGCAAACAGGCACGTATTCTTTTCAACCTTTATTAGTACCATGTGGGGATTATCGGGCCTTGTGTTTTTTCCTGCTGATTTTTCTCATCTGATTTTAATGATATTGGTTTTGTTTAGTGTTTTGTTGGCTTCTATTCCAACATTAGCAGCTTCGCGCATAGCGTATTACTTTCAGGTATTTATAACATTATTACCGATTACAATATTGCTGTTTCTCAGTAATGACGAAGGTCACAGTTTAGTTGCTGGTGCTATTATTATTATGGCGATCACTCTAATTTTCGCATCTAGCTATATTTATCAACTGCTCTTTGAGCTACAAGAAACCCAATTAAAACTTCAAGATTTAGCCGACACAGATCAATTAACACAAATTGCAAATCGCAGACACTTTGATCGTAAGTTTAAAGTTGAATGGCGTAGAGCAATGCGTGAGAGAACCCCAATTTCAATGCTTCTCATCGATGTGGACTTCTTCAAAAAATATAATGATACCTATGGTCATCAAGCAGGTGATAGCTGTTTAAAGCAAATTGCAGATACCATGGCATCCATTACACATCGTCCTGCTGATTTAGCATCGCGCTACGGCGGTGAAGAGTTCTCGATTCTTTTGCCGGTAACAAAACAAGCAGATGCTGTAATGCTTGCTGAGCGATTAAGGCGAAAAATAGAAGGGCTTCAAATTGAGCACTCACGTACAGATATTGGCGTAGTAACAGTGAGTATAGGTGTGTCGTGTTGTGAACCAGCATGGGACTTTACGGGTAAAACACCTGATGAAGATCAAAAAGTCATCTTCCCCGCCATGCTTTTAACGGCTGCTGATAATGCTCTATACGTTTCTAAAGAACGTGGAAGAAATCAAGTGTCAGAACAAGGCTGTGGTGATCACAAAATGGCAAAAGCACTGCGCAAACAGTCAGAAGCTGATACTTCTGTGTCATAATTCCCTCCTTTTAAGATAAAATAGGGCTTTTAAGGTTATTTTATTTAACCACCCCCCCTGTTTTTCGATGATTTGTATTTAATTTGATCTGTTATTCTCTTTATTTAAGCCTTTTTTAGTCCTTTTTTATGTCTGATTCTTCCAAATCGAGCCAATCTAATTCCCTGAAAGACTTAATAGAATTATTACAGCACTGCAGAGGTTCACAGCGCTTTGTTTTGAATAGAGAGCTTCATAAATTGAGGCGTTTAAAACCAAAAACAGAGATATTTGATAAGTCTTTTAAGCGTACTAAAGTAAAAATACTGTCTTCAGTTGAAGCGCGCGAACAACGTCTAACAAACCTCCCAAAACCAAGCTACCCAGATCTCCCTGTCGCAGAACGACGTGATGAAATCATCAAAACCATACGCGATAACCAAGTCACCATAATTTGTGGAGAAACAGGCTCAGGTAAAACCACGCAACTACCTAAAATGTGTTTGGAGCTAGGCAGAGGTGTTGATGGCTTAATCGGTCATACACAACCGCGTCGATTAGCGGCGAGAAGTGTAGCGGCACGGATTGCCGAAGAGTTAAACACTGAGCTTGGTTCTGTGGTCGGTTATAAAGTACGTTTTCATGATCATACCAATGAGAATAGCTACATTAAGTTAATGACTGATGGCATCTTGTTGGCAGAGATTCGCAATGATCGTTATTTGAATCAATACGATACGCTGATTATTGATGAGGCGCATGAACGTAGCCTCAATATTGATTTTTTGCTGGGTTATTTACGTTGGTTGCTTCCACGCCGTAAAGACTTAAAAGTCATTATCACTTCGGCAACGATAGACCCTAAGCGCTTTGCCAAACATTTTAATTTTAACGGCAAGGATGCACCCGTAATAGAGGTTTCAGGGCGAACCTATCCTGTTGAAATCCGTTACCACTCTCTTTTGCAAGAAACAGATAACACCAAAGATAAAGAAGCAGGAAAAGAAGAGACTCAAAAAGACATGGTGCAAGCCATTGTTGATGCCAGTGATGAATTGATGAATGAATCACCTGGCGGAATATTGGTGTTTCTATCAGGTGAGCGAGAGATACGAGAAGCGAGTGAGGCATTGCGAAAGCACCATAAACCCAGTGTTGAAATATTGCCGTTATTTGCGCGACTTTCTGCCAAAGAGCAGAACAAGATTTTTCATCCGACAGGTGCTAGGCGTATTGTTTTGGCCACCAATGTTGCAGAAACATCACTTACCGTTCCAGGTATTAAATATGTGATTGATACGGGCTTGGCGCGTATCTCACGTTACTCATGGCGTTCGCGTGTACAACGTCTGCCAATCGAGAAAATATCACAAGCATCAGCAAATCAGCGTTCAGGGCGTTGTGGTCGTACCAGCAATGGTATCGCGATTAGGCTGTATGCAGAAGATGATTTTGAAGCTAGATCAGAATTTACCCTGCCAGAGATACAGCGAACAAATTTAGCCTCAGTTATTTTGCAGTTAGCATCATTAAACCTTGGTGATGTGTATGATTTCCCTTATTTAGAAGCACCCGATTCGGGGATGATTCGAGATGGCTACAAACTTTTATTTGAATTAGGCGCAGTGACCAAAACCAAAGGTGATAAAACGTTTGGTAGTGGGATGAAAATTACCCAAATGGGCAGACAACTTGCGAGTCTACCGATTGATCCAAGACTAGGTCGAATGTTGTTAGCCGCAAAAGATCAGGGTGTGCTGGATGAAGTTTTGGTTATCGTAAGCGCATTATCCGTGCAAGATGTCCGCGAACGTCCAATGGATAAGCAACAGGCGTCAGATCAAAAGCACAGTCGCTTTAAAGATGAAAATTCAGACTTTATAGCACTGTTAAAACTTTGGGACTATTACCACGATAAAAATGGCGAGCTATCCCAAGGGCAATTGCGCAAGTTGTGTCGTCGTGAGTTTTTATCGTTTATGCGCTTGCGCGAATGGAATGAAACTTACCGACAGTTGCGGATGAGTTTAAAAGGCTCTCTATTTGGCAAAGACGCTCAATTAGAAAAAGGCGGTACAAAGAAATCAGTTGCAAAAATTAAGACCAAAAAGAAAGTCACAAATAAGATCAATAAAGAAGATGAAGACGATAAATACCTCCCAAAATACGATGCAATCCATCAAAGTTTACTG
>Ga0256840_1001635_pt1 | contig 20772 bp, 17 predicted proteins | sample 355202metaG_FD_185969 | JGI IMG/M metagenome (GOLD analysis project Ga0256840, IMG submission 185969) | Hydrothermal vent microbial communities from Mid Atlantic Ridge, Atlantic Ocean - 355-202 | ecosystem: Environmental > Aquatic > Marine > Hydrothermal vents | place: Atlantic Ocean: Mid...
ATGGAGGACAAACAGATAGTGATGGTAATACATGCGATTATTGTAAAGGTAAAAGAGATAAAAAATATTCCGATCATCCTAAGAAAGCAATTATATCAATCGAGAGTGCAAGAGGAACAAAATATGGAGATTATATAGCACTGCAAAACGAATTAGTCGCAGCTTATAATGTATTGCGAAATCGAACATCAAAAGAATTGTATGGTATCTCTTTTAAAGAATTACAAAAGAGGGCTAAAAGTAAAAATAATACCATGTCAAAAACTGCGGATCTTAAAAAGAAAATTAAAAGAGTTAAAAATAGATATCCAATGATTATTTCTGAGGCAGAACCAGCAAACCATAGTAATACAGATATATAACCTATCAATACCTAAATTTATAGTATAATTAAAACCTATTATTTGTATATTTGCGTACTTTTAAAATTAGTTAAATGAAGCTTATTATCGTATTATTATTTTTATTTCCGAATGCATTTTATGCTCAAAATACGATAGATTCTAAAGAGAAAAAAGGATATTATTTAGAAGATCAACTTTATTTTGGAATTACATATAGCACCTTACGTAAAAAACCAAATGGAATAAATTTAAGAGGCTTCTCTAATAGCTTTTTTTTAGGTTATATTAGAGATATTCCATTCAATAGCAAAAGAGATTTTGGCATTGGTATTGGAGTTGGGTATAATAAAGATACTTATTTTCATGATATGAAAATTGAAGAAGATAATAACCAAATAATTTTTAAAAATTTTGATGATGTAGATGTTTTTAATAGTAATAAATTAGTATTTCATAAGGTAGAAGTGCCATTTGAAATTAGATGGAGAAATTCAACAATTAGCGATTTTAAGTTTTGGAGAGTATATACAGGAGTAAAATTTGCTTATATCTTTTATTCTAAAGCAGCATATAATTTAAATGGATTCCAAAAAATAACTAATTTTAAAGAGGTTAATAAATTTCAATATGGCTTAACGTTATCTGCGGGTCATGGTACTTGGAATGGTTTTGTTTATTACGGTTTAAGTAATTTGTTTAATAATGCAAAATTTAATGGAGAGGATACCATTAAAATGAAAAGTTTAAAATTTGGTTTGGTTTTTTATATTTTATAATAGAAAAAACTATAAAACACTCAGGTTAGAAGTATTATTGGTAAAAAATAATAGGTAATAAGTTGTGAAATTAGTCCGATAATAAATCCGAATATAACTTCAGTAACAGTATGTGCTTTTAATTTTAATCTTGCTGTAGCGATGACTCCAAATAATAGAAAACCAATGGTAATAAACTCTAATAGCCACATTTTATAATGATAACTTATGGTAATTATAAAGCCAATTAATCCACCAACAGCAAGTGTGTGAAGGCTTATTTTTAATTTTGAATACAATAATAGAAAAACAATTACAAGAGCAAAAGCAACTCCTATAAACGAATATGCTAATAAATCAATAGCATTTAATTCTAATAATCGAATGCCAAGTAAGAGTGTTATTGTTAGAAAAAATAGTATGGGAAATTTGCGTTCGGAAATGGTTTTAAGATGAAAACTATCTATAGAATTTCGCTGTTTAAGAATAAATAAAAAAACAATAGGAATAACGTAAGTACTTAAAAAAATAACGCTTAATATCTTATATTTAAATGGTTTTGGTAAGTATGATGGCTGAAAAATAAAAAATAGAAAAGTACTAATTGTAGAAAAGAGTACAGGATGTAACAGATAAGATATTATTTTTGCTAATTTCAATGTTACATTTCTTTTCGCATTCGTGCTACAGGAATACTTAATTGTTCTCTATATTTTGCAACAGTTCTTCGAGCGATTAAATACCCTTTTTCTTTTAGATGAGCAGATAATTTCTCATCAGTTAATGGTTTCTTTTTATCTTCGGAAGCAATAATTGTTTCTAATATTTTTTTTATTTCTTTTGTAGATATATCTTCTCCTTGATCATTTTTCATTGATTCAGAAAAGAAAAATTTAACCAATTTTGTACCATAAGGTGTATCTACATACTTACTGTTTGCAACTCTAGAAATTGTAGAAACATCCATATTGATTTTATCGGCAATATCTTTTAAAATCATAGGTTTTAGCTTTCTCTCATCGCCAGTAAAAAAGTAATTTTTTTGATGATTCATAATGGCAGTCATCGTTAGCATTAAGGTCTGTTGTCTTTGTCTTATTGCATCAATAAACCATTTTGCAGCATCTAGCTTTTGTTTAATAAAGAAGATGGCATCTTTTTGTGATTTTGATTTTATTTTTGAAGCGACATACCCTTTAAGCATATTATTATATTGCGAAGAAATATGTAATTCTGGAGCATTTCTAGAATTTAAAGTTAATTCCAATTGATCTTCTACAATTCGAATAGTGAAATCTGGAACTATTTGTTCTACAATTTTAGTATTTCCAGCAAAACCACCTCCAGGTTTAGGGTTTAATTTAGCAATTTCTGCAATGGCATTTTTTAATTGTTCTTCGTTAATCCCAAATTTTTGAATCATTTTTTTATAATGCTTTTTTGCAAAATGATCAAATGCATCTTCTAAAATTTTTATAGCAAGTATTCTTGTCGTTTTTTCTTTTTTTTGTTTGAGCTGAATAATCAAGCATTCTTTTAGGTTTCTTGCTCCAACACCAGCAGGTTCTAATTGTTGTACTTTGGTTAATATTTTTTCGACCTCTTCTGTATTAGTATACACATTGTCTGTAAATGCTAAATCATCTACAATATCAATAATATCTCTTCGAATATAACCGCTATCATCAATACTACCGACCAAAAATTCGGCTATTTGTCGTTCTTTTTCGTTTAAACGGAAAGTATTTAATTGTGCTTTTAAATGCTGATGGAAAGATTTTCCTGCAGCAAATGGAATGCTTTTTTCTTCGTCATCTGCGCTGTAATTATTAGATTGCGTTTTATAATTAGGAATTTCATCATCGCTAATATATTCATCAACATTCAAATCAAATTCTTCATTTGTTTGCTCTTCTTCATTTGAAAATTCATCCTCTTCTTTTTCTTCCTTTCCTTTTTCTAAGGCAGGATTCTCATCAATTTCTTGCTTTAATTTTTGTTCAAATGCTTGTGTTGGCAATTGAATTAACTTCATCAACTGTATTTGTTGTGGAGATAATTTTTGAGATAGTTTAAAGTTTAAGTTTTGTTTTAGCATAATTATTTCTCGCAAAAGTCTAACGCTTTGCATTTATTTAATCAAAAGTACGAAATTTAAAATTCATATTTCAACATTCAACATTGAAGATTAAAATTCTGCGTTTTGTGGTGTTCTAGGAAATGGGATGACATCTCTAATATTACTCATTCCAGTCACAAATAACACTAGGCGTTCAAAGCCTAAACCAAAACCGCTATGGACAGCAGTCCCAAATTTACGTGTGTCTAAATACCACCATAATTCTTTTTCATCTACGTCTAATGCTTTCATTTTTTCTTTTAAAACATCTAGGCGTTCTTCTCGTTGACTGCCACCAACAATTTCTCCAATTCCTGGAAATAAAACATCCATTGCTCGTACTGTTTTTCCGTCTTCATTCATTCGCATATAAAAAGCCTTGATATTTGCAGGATAATCAAATAAGATTACTGGTGATTTAAAATGTTTTTCAACCAAGTAACGTTCGTGCTCCGATTGTAAATCTGCTCCCCATTCGTTAATAATATATTGAAATTTTTTCTTTTTATTTGGTTTACAATTGCGTAAAATATCTATAGCTTCTGTATAAGTTACTCGTTTAAAATTATTATCCGTTACAAATTTTAATTTTTCTAACAAAGACATTTCACTACGTTGTGCAGTTGGTTTCGTACTTTCTTCTTTTGTTAATCGAGCATCTAAAAATGCCAAATCGTCTTTGCAATTTTCTAAAACATATTTAATTACTTCTTGAATAAAATCTTCTGCCAAATCCATATTATCGCTTAAATCATTAAAAGCAACTTCAGGCTCAATCATCCAAAATTCTGCTAAATGTCGTGTAGTATTCGAGTTTTCGGCTCTAAATGTAGGGCCAAAAGTATATACTTTACCTAATGCCATAGCGTAGGTTTCTGCTTCTAATTGTCCAGAAACAGTTAGGTTGGTTTGTTTTCCGAAAAAATCTTGGGAGAAATCTACTTTCCCATCTTCGGTTTTTGGAGTATTATCTAAATCAAAGTTAGTTACACCAAACATTTCTCCAGCACCTTCCGCATCCGAACCAGTAATAATTGGCGCGTGGAAATTGTAAAATCCGTTTTTTGTAAAATATTGATGTACAGCAAAAGACAATGCAGATCGTAACCGCATAACTGCACTAAACGTATTAGTTCTAATTCTTAAGTGTGCTTGTTCTCTTAAAAATTCAAAGCTGTGTTTTTTGGGTTGAATTGGGAATTCTTCTGGATTCGAATCGCCTAAAATTTCTAAATCACTTACTTTTACCTCAAGAGTTTGTCCTTTACCTTGGCTCTCTTCTAGTATTCCTTTAATAGATAGTGCTGCTCCTGTATTAATACGTTTTAATAAAGTCTCATCCGTATTTTCAAAATCTACAACACATTGTATATTATTTATCGTAGATCCATCATTTATTGCAATAAATCGTTTTGCTCTAAAAGTTCTAACCCAACCTTTTAATTGTACTTCTTGTCCTTTTTTTTCTCCTTTTAGTAAATCGAATACCGTTAACCTCATTTTATAAAATTTTGAAAGGCAAATATAGTATATATTTACAATCTATTTTAGACTTTTAGTAAACGTATGCTTAAATCTTTAGTAATTTTTAAAATAAATTTAAATAAAAAACAAATCTAAAGGTTCGAGTTAAAATAATTTACAGATCGCTATAATTTTAATCGTCATCTTTAGGTAGAATTTCAATAGTAGGTTTCTTAAATGTTTTTTTATTAGCTATACGTCTTTCAAACGAAAGTAAAAGCGCAGGTAGTAATAATAAATTGGAGACCATTGCAAATAGTAATGTTATGGATACCAAACCACCGAGCGCAATTGTACCTCCAAAACTAGAAAACATAAAAATTAAAAAGCCAAAGAAAAGTACTATCGAAGTATAAAACATGCTCACTCCAGTTTCTCTAAGTGCTCCGTAAACGGATTTACGAACTTTCCATTTATTTACTTGTAGTTCTTGTCTATATTTTGCTAAAAAATGAATGGTATCGTCTACTGAAATTCCAAAGGCGATACTAAATACTAATATAGTCGATGGTTTTATAGGTACGCCTAAATATCCCATTAATCCAGCTGTAAATAATAAAGGTAGAATGTTAGGGATTAATGATATTAAAATCATTTTAAATGAACGGAACATCCAAGCCATAAAAATTGAAATTAACAGTATTGCAAGACCAAGAGATACAGCTAAATTATTAACCAAATAATTAGTTCCTTTTAAAAAGACCAATGCTTTTCCTGTTAAGGTAATTTTAAAGTTTTTTTCTGGAAAATATTTTTTTATCTTGGCTTCTAAACGCTCTTCAATTCGATCCATTTTATCGGTACCAATATCTTTCATATATGTTGTCATTCTAGTATAACGACCAGTAGAATCTACAAAGTTTGTAAGCATGTTTTTATTGGTTCTAGAATTTTTGGCATAAGATAAAATGAAGTTTTTTTCTTGATTATTAGATGGTAATTGGTAAAATTTTGGATTCCCATTGTAGTACGTTTGTTTAGAATATTTCACTAAATTTACGATAGAAACCATTGGTGATAATTCTGGAATTTCATCAATAACTTCTTCAATTTTACTCATACGTTTTAGTGTGGATAGTTTCATCACACCTTTAGGTCTTTTTGTGTCTATTAGTATTTCTAAAGGCATGATGCCACCAAACTCATTTTCAAAAAACTTAATGTCTTTATAAAATTCTTTTCCTTTTGGCATATCTTCAATTAAACTGCCAGAAACACGTATAAGATATACACCAATAATGCTTACGATAATAAAAATAAATGTGCTTATATAGATGGCTATTCGCTTATGTCTAATTGTGTCAATCATCCAATTAACGATTTTGTTAATCCAAGATTTTTCTAAATGTTTTAAGTGTTTTTCTTTTGGAATTGGTAAAAAACTATAGATTATTGGTATGATTAATAAGGACAAAATGAATATTGCCATAATATTAATAGATGCTACAACTCCAAATTCATTTAAGAGAGAACTTTTTGTAAAAATAAAAGTAGCGAAACCACTTGCTGTAGTTAAATTAGTCATTAAAGTTGCATTACCAATTTTAGTAATTACACGCTGTAAAGCTCTACCCTTATTTTTGTGATTTTTTATTTCTTGTTGGTATTTATGAATTAAAAAAACTGCATTTGGAACGCCAATAACAATTATTAGTGGCGGTATTAACGCTGTTAAGATAGACACTTCGTAATTTAACCAGCCAATTACTCCAAATGCCCAAATAACTCCAATACTAACTACAGTAAGCGTAATAAATGTTGCTCTAAATGAGCGAAAAAAGAAGAAAAAGATAAGAGCTGTTGCTCCTAAAGCTAAAAAAACAAATAAACTCATTTCTCCTGTAATACTTGCAGAATTTAAAGTCCGTATATATGGCATTCCAGACGTATATACTTTTATATTATCGTTGGATTTACTAAAATTTTCTATCGCTGGTATTAATTTTTTATTAATAAAATCTGTACGTTTCGAGGTATTTACAATGTCTTTTTTTATGTAGACAGCAGTACGAATTGTTCCAGTTTCTCGATTAAATAATAAATTATTATAAAAAGGTAGTTTGGTAAATAATTCTTCTTTTAGTTTTTTTACTTCTTCGTCTGTTTGAAATGGATTTTTAAATAAAGGTTTTGCTATAAATTTTTTATGCTTCTCGTCTTTGGTTAAATTTTTTATATCTCCAATAGAGACAACATTTGCCACTTCTGAGAAATTGCTAAATTTTTTGGATAAGTCATTCCATGCATTGAATTTTTTTGCAGTAAAAATAGAGGAGTCTTTAACAGCTAAGATTACTAAATTCCCTTCTTCTCCAAAAATAGATAAAAAATGATTGTATTCTATATTTACAATATGGTCGCTTGGTAAGAGATTGGCTTCGGAATGCGAAAAGCGAATGTTTTTACTTTGTAAAATTAAAAAATAAGTAATTGCAGCTAATAGCAGAAGAATAATATATTTTCCTCTTAGAATAATTCTAGCAACATGCGCCCAAAAATTCATTTAGTTCCTTTTTGTATATGGTTGCAAAGGTATTAAAATAATTGAGATTTTCATTAGGTTATTTTATAATGAAAGTGTCTTGTGTAATGTTAAAAATAATATCGTTTAAAGGCTTCTATGGCAGCATAATCTGCAAGACCTAACTGGTTGTATTTTTTTGCAGTAAGTCGATTTCTATCTTCTACTCTTATCCAGAATTCTCTAGAGTCATCTCCTTGAAACATAACACCATCTTTTTGTGATTGATGGTAAAAAATAGCATGTCTTTTCTTTAAAACTTGATCTGGACTCATTGGAACTGCCATATCTATTTCGTGTGTTTCCCATTCGTGCCAAGCTCCTCTATATAACCAAACCCAACATGCCTTCATATACGATTTGGTTTTTAGTTTTTTTAGTGAGATAAAAACCGCATCCAAACAAATTTTATGTGTACCATGAGGATCTGCTAAATCTCCTGCTGCATATATTTGATGTGGTTTTATTTTATCGATTAAACGAGTCATAATCGTAATGTCTACGGAAGTTAAATTTCCTTTTTTAATCGTTCCAGTTTCGTAAAAAGGTAAGTTTAAAAAGTGTACATTTTTATCGTCTAATCCTAAATAGCGAGTTGCTGCTAACGATTCACTTCTTCTAATAAGTCCTTTTAATTTTCTGACATCTAATGTGTTGTCAATATTTTTTTCTTTATTTTTGAGTTTGTATATTATTTTTTTTATGGTTTCTGAATTAGGATTCATTGTATCACAAATTTCAGCAAATTTTAATGCTTCTTGATCGGATACTGCAATATTTCCAGAGGTTTGATATGCGACATGTACTTCATGACCTTGTTCTACTAGTCTATCAAAAGTTCCTCCCATAGAAATGACATCATCGTCTGGATGTGGACTAAAAATTAGGACTCTTTTTTTTGCAGGTAAGGCTCTTTCTGGTCGTTTAGAATCATCGGCATTTGGTTTTCCTCCTGGCCAACCAGTTATACTATGTTGTAATTTATTAAACATTTTAATATTCAAATCATATGCACTTCCTTCGAGTGCTAATAAATCGGACATGCCATTATCATTATAATCTTTATCGGTTAAGCGAAGTATCGATTTATTAATTAATTCACATAACCAAAGTATGGCTTTATTTCTTAAGTTGTCTGTCCAAATACAGGTACCAACTAGCCATGGCGTTTTATTTCGTGTTAATTCAGAACCTGCTTCTGTATCTAATACGAAGGTTGTATTTTTATGATTTTGTAGGTAAGTTGCAGGAACTTGTGAAGAAATTGGACCTTCAATAGTTTCTTTTATAATTTCGGATTTATGTTGTCCCCAAGCTATTAGTACAATTCTTTTGGCTTTATTTACTGTTGCAACTCCCATAGTAATTGCTTTTTTTGGTACATTTTCAATTCCTAAAAAGGAAGATGCTGCATCTACTCTGGTTAGATGATCTAATGTGATACTTCTTGTTCCTGAATTGCGGTGTGATCCTGGTTCATTAAAACCAATATGTCCAGTTCTTCCAACACCTAATAATTGAAAATCTAAACCTCCTGCATTTTTAATTTTAATTTCATAGTCTATACAATATTGTTTTACATCTTTATTTGTAATAGTGCCGTTTGGAATATTTATATTTTTAGAAGATATATCTATATGGTTAAATAAGTGTTCGTGCATAAAGTAATGATAACTTTGCATATCTTCTTTTTGCATAGGAAAGTATTCATCTAAATTAAAAGTTATTACATTTTTAAAACTTAAATTTTCTTCTTTGTGCATTCTTACTAATTCTTCATAAACCTTTATTGGAGAAGAACCTGTTGCTAATCCTAAAACACAAGTTTTGTTTTTTGCCGCTTTCTTTCTTATAAGCATTGCAATTTCTTCTGCAACTTTTATAGAAGCTATATTGGAGTTTGGAAAAATAACATTGTGTATTTTTTCAAACCTTGTATCTTCAAATTTACCTGGAGCTTTATATAAGATGCTTTTTCGCATATTTTTACTATTTAATTTGGTTAGTCGTTTTCGTAGGTAACGAACAACACTATAAATATATGCAAAATTTAATTATTAACCTGAGTACAACTTAAACTTACCTCAAAGAAACCTTATAAATAGAGATGCCTAAGTCTCGGTAGGGCAATAAAAACGAAGATTTACACCAATTTGATTTTAAGATGCGCCAAAACAATTAAAATATTTTTTTAGTATGCCACCTTAAAATTGTAAGTATAGCCTCTGTTACGGTTATCATTTTTACGGAATAAATTTTAATTTACTTTTAACAATAATCCAATTTTCACATCCATTTCAGCAATGAAATCACCAATTTTTCTAAAAATTATTTCTCCTTTTTGATCTATTATTAAATGTGTTGGAAATGCAGAAACTTGATAATCGTCAATTATTGGATCATTTTCTGTAATATGTTTATAATTGAATGTGTGATTTTTAAGAAATTTTTTCACAACTTCTTTTTTATTAAAAGTGATGCTGATAAATGCTACATCTTTATATTTTTTAACTAATTTGTTTAATTTTGGTATTTCATCAATACAAGGTTTACATTGCGTAAACCAAAAATTTAACACAACAATTTTTCCTTTTAATTTGCTTAGTGTTATTTTATTTCCATCGACATCCATTGCTGTGAAGTCTTTTGCAAATTCCCCAGAGATAAAGTCAGCATTAGGGTCGGTTAGTTGCATTTGTGCAATCTTTTTTTTCTTTTCTTTTTTAGTTGTTGCTCTAAAAACAATAGCTTTAGCTTCGTGTTTTTGGTTTCCGTATACTAATGGGAAAAAGTTTTTACTTACCATAAGGGCATTTAATTGCGATGGTTCAATAGCATTACCATGAATATCGAATAAATCAATTGTATTAGTGATTTGTACTTGATTGTCAATCATTTCTTTATCTGTCATAAGATGTAAATCTTTAGATAAAAATGTATACTCTTGAGCTGGTACTAAGAAAGTTTGTAGCAGTAGAAATACAATCGGTATTAATTTTATAGTTTTCATTATTAAATAGATTAAATGTTTTTTTTATTTATCGTATAAGGTAAACGATTACAGATTTGTTTAATTGTAATTGCGTTATTATTTGGTGTTTAATTTTAGTATCAAATAAATCTACTCTTGCAGTATTGTTTGCGATTAATCCAGTATTGTTAGCAGTAAATACCAATTTGTTTTTTCCTTGTTTAAGCGGTAGTTTTATTTGTTCTTTTTTATTTTTTAGCACGTATTTTTCTAAAATAATTTCATCGTTAAATTCTATTGTTATCTCATCTCCATCTTCTTTTACATCGTCCCAAATATCTAATATAAAAGTATTAGAATTCCAGAAAATACTAATTTCTTCATTATCTTTTATCGTTAATTTTTCATTACTATTAAAACTTGGCAAAACAGTTTTATTAGTTTTCGGAGAGTTTTCTTTTTTAATTTTCTTGGCAATTAGTTTTTCTTGCGCAATTTTTTTCTTTAATCTACTATAAGAGTCTAAACTAATAATACTAATTACTCCGTTAAAACATTTTTTACCACTAGCAGTTAATTCTGTAAAAGTGCCTTTAATACTGCTTACTTTTTTATTTATTTTAAGTGTTATTACTCCGTTTAAATAACATGAATTTTTAAAACCTTGTCTTGATTTCGTAATTAGTTTATTAGTTTCACTAAATATTATTGTATTATTTTTTGGATTAAATGATCCATCGATAATTGATTTTGTTTCTTCATTACCTTGTTCATCAGTAAAAGCATAGCCAGAAACTTTACCATTATTTATTTGAAATAATAATCGATAAAATACCGTACGATTTCCAAATGTTTTTCCGCCAAAAAAATCATAAATTTGATTGTTATTTTGCGAAAAACCTATTGTTGATAGAAATAAAACGGAGAGAATAATAAAGTAATTTTTCATAAGCAAATTAGTAAATATTAAACTTTCATTATTTCTGTTTCTTTTGTATTAAAGAGTTCTCCTATTATTTTTGTATACTTATCTGTTAATCCTTGAATGCTATCTTCTGTATTTTTTTTCTGGTCGTCAGAAACATCTAATTTCTTCACTTCATTATTCGCATCTTTTCTACCGTTTCTAACACTTACTTTTGCATTTTCTGCTTCAGCTTTTGCTCTTTTTGCTAATTCTTTACGTCTTTCTTCTGTAAGAACAGGTACATTTATAATAATACTTTCTCCATTATTCATAGGATTGAATCCCAAATTGGCGTTAACGATGGCTTTTTCTATTTCTCCAAGCATGTTTTTTTCCCATGGTTGTACCGTTATAGTTTGCGCATCTGGAGTATTTACATTGGCAACTTGACCAAGAGGAGTTAGGGAGCCATAATAATCTACCATAACACTTTTAAGCATTATTGGAGATGCTTTACCAGCTCTGATATTAGCAAATTCATTTTTTAAATGTGCTATTGCATTTTCCATTTCTTCTTTCGTGGTTTCTAAAATAATTTCAATTTCTTCGTTCATGATTTTATTATTAATTTGTTTTATTCAAAAAGTATACCAATTTTAGATTTTATCTTGTTTAAGAAGTCTTTATTGGACAACTGTGCCTATTTTTTCTCCAGAAATTAATCGTAGTAAGTTTCCGTTTGTATTCATATCGAAAACTATAATAGGTAACTTATTTTCTTGACTTAATGTAAAAGCTGTAGTATCCATAACTTTTAAACCTTTTTTAAGAACTTCTTCAAAAGAAATTTTATCAAATTTAACAGCATCGTTGTTTTTTTCTGGATCGGAAGTGTAAATACCATCTACACGTGTTCCTTTTAAAATTACATCTGCTTCAATTTCTATGGCTCTTAATACTGCTGCGGAGTCTGTTGTGAAATATGGATTTCCAGTTCCTCCTCCAAAAATAACGACACGACCTTTTTCTAAATGTCGCATTGCTTTTCTTCTAATAAAGGGTTCTGCAACTTCATTTATTTTTATCGCAGTTTGTAATCTAGTTGGTACATCTTCGTTTTCTAAAGCACTTTGTAAAGCAAGTCCGTTAATTACCGTTGCGAGCATTCCCATGTGGTCTCCTTGTACACGATCCATTCCATTACTTGCACCTGCAACACCTCTAAAAATATTACCACCACCAATTACAATTGCAACTTCAACACCTGTATTAACTACCTGTTTGATTTCTTGAGCATATTCTGCCAAGCGTTTTGGGTCAATTCCATATTGACGTTCTCCCATTAATGCTTCGCCACTCAATTTTAATAAAATTCGTTTATACAACATGTTTTTAATTTAGTATTGCAAATATAGTGTAAGAATTTTGAATGCTAAATTTTGAATACTAAATTTTATTTTTTATTCGTTATTTGATTTGTAAAAAATAAATTGCGTGTTTCTTAAGGCATAAAAAAACCTCATCTACTAGATGAGGTTTGTAAAATTGTAAAATCTACCTTGTAAATTTATTGTCCTAAAGCAACACGTTTAAAATTTGCTACAGTAACGTCTCCATAAGACTTTACATAATCAGCAACGCTTTTCTTTTCGTCTTTAATAAAATTTTGATCTAGTAGACATTGCTCTTGATCTAATGTTGTATTATCTGAAATAAAACGTTCCATTTTACCAGGTAAGATTCTATCCCAAATTTGTTCAGGTTTACCTTCTGCTTTTAATTGTGCTTTTGCTTCTTCTTCAGCTTTAGCTAAAACTTCTTCGGATAATTGTGCCATAGAAATGTACTGCGGCACATTTTTAAGTGTTTTCCCCAAACGACCTAACTCTTCATTGTCTTTTTCGATTGCGGCGATTCTAGCTTCCGTTTCAGAGGCAACAAATGCAGGGTCAAAATCTTTGTAAGATAATGTAGTTGCTCCCATAGAAGCAGCTTGCATCGCCAAATCTTTTGTTAAAACATCTGCATTATCTACTTTAGCCGTTAAGCCTACAATTGCAGCAATTTTATTACCGTGAATATAAGAACCAACATAAGCAGCTTCTATTTTTTCAAAAGAAGGAATTTCAATTTTCTCTCCAATAACTCCAGTTTGCTCAATTAATTTTTCAGCAACCGTCATGCCACCAAAGTCAGCAGCTAAAAAAGCTTCTTTATCGTTGTGGTTTATTGCAATATCTACAAATTGTTTTGCCAATTCTTTAAAAGAATCATTTTTACCAACAAAATCTGTTTCACATGCTACTACAATAGCAACACCAACCGTATTTTCATTATTTATTTTTGCGATTGCTACACCTTCAGCAGAATCTCTGTCTGCTCTTTTTGCAGCAACTTTTTGACCTTTTTTACGTAGTACAGAAATAGCTTCTTCAAAGTTTCCATTAGCTTCTTGTAATGCATTTTTACAATCCATCATACCAGCACCTGTAGCTTCTCTTAATTTTTTTACTTCTGCAGCAGTTATTTTTGCCATTTTCTTAAAATTTTATTTGAATTATTTTTTTTCAGTAGTTTCTTTACTTGCTTTTTCTTTTCCTGCTTTTCTTTCGGCAAGACCTTCTGAGATTGCATCTGTAAGGAATCCCAATACACTTTCGATTGATTTTGAAGCATCGTCATTAGATGGAATTACAAAATCTACTAGTCTAGGATCAGAATTAGTGTCTACCATTGCAAAAATAGGAATGTTTAATTTACGAGCTTCTGCAATAGCAATATGTTCACGTTTAATGTCTATAATGATTAAAGCACCTGGAAGGCGAGTCATGTCTGTAATAGAACCTAAATTCTTTTCTAATTTAGCACGTTGGCGGTTTATTTGTAATTTTTCTCTTTTTGATAAAGCATCAAAAGAACCATCTAGTTTCATTCTATCAATATGTCCCATTTTTTTGACTGCTTTTCGGATGGTAACAAAATTTGTTAACATTCCTCCAGGCCATCTTTCTGTAATATAAGGCATATTAACAGATTCTGCTTTATCAGATACAATATTTTTTGCTTGTTTTTTTGTAGCGACAAAAAGTATTTTTCTTCCTGATGCTGCAATTTTGTGAAGTGCTTTATTTGCCTCTTCTATTTTTGCTACGGTTTTATATAAATCTATAATATGTACACCGCTGCGTTCTGTGTAGATGTATGGAGCCATATTTGGATTCCATTTTCTTGTCAAGTGACCGAAGTGGACACCAGCATCTAATAAGCCTTTTACTTCTATGTTTTTCATTTTGTTTAGTTTACGTTCCGTAAGATTTAGCAATAAATAAGTAGCGAAAATCGATCTTATCTATTTGGATGCTAAACTCAAACAATAACTTTTTAATAATTTTAATTTTGTAATAAATCCAATATTTATAGAAAAATCGAACAAAGTCGAGATTAACGTTTTGAGAATTGGAATTTTTTACGTGCTTTTTTCTGACCGAATTTTTTACGTTCAACCATTCTAGGATCTCTAGTTAATAGTCCTTCGGGTTTTAAAATGAGTCTATTTTCTTCGTCTAAAGAAACTAAAGCTCTAGAAATAGCTAACCTTGTAGCTTCTGCTTGTCCAGTTATTCCACCACCAAAAACATTTACTTTAATGTCAAATTTATTTTCATTATCTGTAAGCATTAAAGGTTGAATAACTTTGTAACGTAATGTGTCCGTAGTAAAATATTGATCCATATCTTTACCATTAATAGTAACATTACCTTTACCTTCGCTCATATACATACGAGCAACAGCAGTTTTTCTTCTACCAATTTTATGAATAATCTCCATATTATTTTATTTCGTTTAGATTAATAGCTTTAGGATTTTGAGCTGTTTGCATATGTTCATTACCAACATAAACATATAAATTCTTATAAATAGCTCTACCTAATTTGTTTTTTGGTAACATTCCTTTTACTGCTTTTTCAACTAAACGAATTGGATCTTTTCCAAATAATTCAGTTGCAGTAAGGGTTCTTTGCCCTCCTGGATAACCTGTATGACGAACATATGTTTTGTCTGCCCATTTGTTACCAGTTAATTTAATCTTCTCCGCATTAATAATGATAACATTGTCACCACAATCAACGTGAGGTGTAAAATTAGGTTTGTGTTTTCCTCTAACTAGTTTTGCAACTTTAGAAGCTAACCTACCTAATGTTTGTCCTTCAGCATCTACTAACAACCACTCTTTATTAACAGTAGTTTTATTTGCAGATACAGTTTTGTAACTTAGTGTGTTCACTCGTATTATTTATTTATTAAACATTCCTCTTTACTCTAAAGAGTTTGCAAAACTACGACTATTTCTTTATATGACAAGGTTTGTTTTGATATTTTTTTGTTGGATGTTTTATTTTAAATGAACAGATTGTTAAAATAATATTTTTGAACCGATTTTAAATTAAATGTATGATTTATGCCTTAATATATAATAAATAGTTGATCTTTTATAAAATTAAATTAACGAGAATTTACATGTAAATGTTTAGAATAATTTTTTTTTTGTATTTTGCACCCATATTAATCAAATTTAAGAAACAAATGAGAAAATTATTTAGTATTGCAATTTCATTTCTTTTCAGTATGACTATGTTAGCACAAACAACAGTTAAAGGAAATGTAAAGGATGCAAAAACAGGAGAGCCACTTCCTGGTGTTAATATTAAGGTGGTTGGTAAATCTTTAGGGACAACTACCGATTTTGATGGTAATTATACTTTGAGAGTAAACCAAGAGCCTCCATTCGATATAATGGTTACTACATTAGGATATGCTAAGCAAACAATGCCGATTACTAAAGCAAATCAATCTTTGGATATCTCTTTAGAAGAGAATTCATCAAATTTAGATGAAGTAGTTGTTTCGGCTTCTAGAACACCAGAGAGTGTTAGAGAATCTCCAGTAACGATTGAAAGAATGGATGTGAGAGGAATTAAAAATACGCCTGCAGCAAATTTTTATGATGGTTTGGAGAGTTTAAAAGGTGTAGATATAAATACAAATAGTTTAACTTTTAAATCTATAAACACAAAAGGTTTTGCGACTTTTTCAAACACACGTTTTGTACAATTAGTAGATGGAATGGATAATTCATCTCCTGCATTAAACTTCGTTTTAGGAAATTTATTAGGAATGAGTGAATTGGATGTGAATTCGGTAGAGATATTACCAGGAGCATCTTCTGCGCTATACGGTGCAAATGCATTTAATGGAATCTTATTTATGACAAGTAAAAATCCATTTGACCATCAAGGAATAAGTGTTTATGCAAAAACTGGGATTACAACCCAAGAAGCAGCAGGAAATAACCAATTTTATGATGTTGGTTTACGTGTAGCTCATGCATTTACAGATAAGTTTGCAGCAAAAGCATCGTTTTCTTATTTAGACGGTACAGATTGGTGGGCAACAGATTATAGACATTACGATAGAGAGGCAAGAACGTTTGGGACGCAAACAAGAGCAGATGCAGATTTCGATGGGTTAAATGTTTATGGAGATGAGGTTGCAACAACTTTAAATTGGGATACAATAGCAGGAACTCCAGCAGGAACATTAGGAACTCAAAAAGTTTCTAGAACTGGTTTTAATGAAGTAGATTTGATGGATTACAATGCGAGAAGCATCAAAACAGATTTTTCATTTAACTTTAGACCAAATGGAGATGATTTCGAAATTGTTTGGAATTCAAAATTTGGTGTAGGAAATACAATTTATCAAGGAGCAAATAGATATTCGTTAAAAAACTTTTTTATGCAACAACATAAATTAGAATTTTCAAATAAAGATTTTTTCGTTAGAGGTTATATTACCTCAGAATCCGCAGGAGATTCGTACGACTCTCGTTTTACTGCTATAAATTTAAATAGAAGTTGGAAAGGAGACCAAGCTTGGTTTGGAGATTATGCAAGAGGTTATTTAGGATTGTTTACAGGACAGGCTTTAGCAGACCCAGCAACGGCAGCACTTGTAAACTCATTAGGATTTACACCAGGAAATGTTGCTAATGCGAATGCTTTTGGTCGTATTTTAGCAGATAATAGATTGCCAAATGGAGCGATACTTAACGAAACCTCTCCAAGTATACCAAAGCCAGGAACCGATACCTATAAAGCAGCATTAAACGAAATAATTTCAGACCCAAGTTTGTTAACAGGTTCTAAATTTACAGATAACTCAAAAACATATCATGCCGAAGGTAATTATAATTTTAAAAGATTATTAAAGGATGCTATAGATTTACAAATAGGAGGTTCATATAGAGTTTATTCATTAAATTCTGATGGAACAATCTTTACAGATTACGACGGTGCAATTAATTACAATGAATATGGAGCATATATGCAAGGAAGTAAGAAATTTGCAGAAGATAGATTAAAGATAACTGCTTCTATACGTTATGATAAAGCACAAAATTTTGATGGTAGTTTTTCTCCACGTGTAGCGATGGTTTATTCCGCAGGAGCAAATAAGAATCATAATATTAGAGCTTCATTCCAAACAGGATTTAGAAACCCAACAACACAAGATCAATATATAGGTCTAGATGTAGGTAATGCATTTTTAGTTGGTTCTGCATCAGATAACTTAGATAGATATACGACAAGACCTTTAAATGTTAGTACAACAGGTCAGTTTTTAGAAAATACTTTTGGAGGCGGATTAGGAGCAACAACAGAACTGTCTGGAAGAAGAGCCTATGACAATGCATTTACATTAACATCTTTAAGAGCATTTGGAGCTTCTGCAGCAGCAGGAACACCAGACCCTTCATTATTAAAGGTATCTAATGTAGATTATGTTCAGCCAGAAAAAGTAACAGCACTAGAATTAGGATATAGAGGAAAAGTAGGAAGTGTTACTGTAGATTTGAATGGTTATTATAATAAGTATGATAAATTTATTGATGTAAAAACGGTAGTAGTACCATTTTATGGTCAAGTAGATTTTTCAGATACATTTCCAATTTCGAATCCAGCAACACCAAAAGCACTTGCTGCAATAGCAAATGGAGATTATACACCTTTTCAAGTATATACAAACTCAACGGTAGATATTTCTTCTTATGGTCTAGGTTTAGGACTTTCAACAAGAGTAGCCGAAAAATTCAAAGTTGGTGTTAACTATACGTGGGCAAATTTTGATTATGATGAAACTGTTGATCCAGATTTTGTGCCAGGATTTAATACGCCAGAACATACCGTTAAAGTTTCTTTTGGTAGTCCAAACGCATATAAGAATTTCGGATTTAACATAAATACACGTTATGCTACAGAGTATACATGGCAAAATACATTTGCAGACGGTTTAATACCATCAAGATTTACGGCAGATGCACAAATTAGTTATACCGTTCCTAAATGGAAATCTCAATTCAAATTGGGAGGAGCAAATTTAGGAGGAAAAGAATATCAAAGTGCTTTAGGAACAGGATTTGTAGGTTCTCAGTACTTTATTTCTTGGACTGTTAATAATTAATAACAGATATGAAGTGATTTTTAGTTACTTCATAAAACAAATACTTAATAAAAAAATACTCCGATTTTGTCGGAGTATTTTTTTATGATTTATTTTCTAAATAATTACTTTAATATTAAGTAAATATAATTATCTTTGCAGCTTTAAAATTAGAATGAAAACAATATGTTATGTTCTAATATCTTTAAACAAAAAAAAATAGAAATAATGACTAAAGTTACTGGTAAAATAGCACAAATTATAGGTCCTGTTATCGACGTAGTATTTGAATCTGGAGCAAACCTTCCAAGAATCTACGATTCTCTTGAAATTCATAAAAAAGACGGTTCTATTATTGTATTAGAAGTGCAACAACATGTTGGAGAAGATACAGTAAAAACAATTGCAATGGATTCTACCGATGGAATAAGTAGAGGTCACGAAGTAATAGCGACAGGAAGTCCTATACAAGTACCAGTTGGGAAAGATATTTATGGACGTTTATTTAATGTGAGTGGAGAGCCTATTGATGGTCTTAAAGCATTGCCAAAAGATGGTAAAAATGGTTTGCCAATCCATAGAGAAGCACCAAAATTTGAAGATTTATCAACTGCAACTGAAGTGTTATTTACAGGAATTAAAGTTATTGATTTAATTGAACCTTATGCAAAAGGAGGTAAAATTGGATTATTTGGAGGAGCAGGAGTAGGTAAAACAGTATTAATTCAAGAATTAATTAATAATATAGCAAAAGGACATGGTGGATTATCTGTGTTTGCAGGAGTAGGAGAGAGAACTCGTGAAGGAAATGATTTACTTCGTGAAATGTTAGAATCAGGAATTATTAAATACGGAGAAGAATTTGATAAATCTATGGAAGAAGGTGGATGGGATTTAGATAAAGTAGATATGGAAGCTTTAAAAGAATCTAAATTAACATTCGTATTTGGGCAAATGAACGAACCACCTGGAGCAAGAGCTCGTGTCGCATTATCTGGTTTAGCAATTGCAGAATATTTTAGAGATGGAGCAGGAGATGGACAAGGTAAAGATATTTTATTCTTTATTGATAATATATTTAGATTTACACAAGCAGGTTCGGAAGTGTCTGCATTATTAGGACGTATGCCATCAGCAGTAGGTTACCAACCAACATTGGCAACAGAGATGGGAACTATGCAAGAGCGTATAACTTCGACAAAAACAGGCTCAATTACATCTGTACAAGCAGTATATGTACCAGCAGATGATTTAACAGATCCAGCACCAGCAACAACTTTTGCGCACTTAGATGCAACAACCGTACTTTCACGAAAAATTGCGGAGTTAGGAATCTATCCAGCAGTAGATCCATTAGATTCAACTTCAAGAATTTTAAATAGAGAAATTTTAGGAGACGAACATTACGATACTGCACAAAAAGTAAAAGAAACATTACAGAAATATAAAGAACTACAAGATATTATTGCAATTTTAGGTATGGAAGAATTGTCTGAAGAAGACAAACTAATCGTACATAGAGCAAGACGTGTACAACGTTTCTTATCACAACCATTTCATGTTGCAGAGCAATTTACAGGAATACCAGGATGTTTGGTAGATATTAAAGACACTATTAAAGGATTTAATATGATTATGGATGGAGAATTAGATAAATATCCAGAAGCAGCATTTAACTTGAGAGGATCTATTGCAGACGCTATTGAGGCAGGAGAGAAAATGTTAGCAGAAGCTTAAAAATAAGTAATTAGTTAGAACACTAAAATTATGCAAGTAGAAATCATTTCACCAGAAGCAAAATTATTGCAAATAGAAGCAGATTCAATTTATGTTCCAGGAATTAATGGAGATTTTGAAATGTTAAATAATCACGCACCAATTGTTTCTTTATTAAAAAAAGGGACGATTAAGATTAAAGGTAGTTTTGAAATTGAGGAACTACATCAAGATAAATTTACCAAAGGCGATAACAATTATACGCATTTAGAAATAGCATCAGGAACTATTGAAATGAGTAGTAATAAAATTATTATTTTAGTAGATTAATATACGAAATACATTTAATAAAAAAAAACTCCAAATTATCAATTGATAATTTGGAGTTTTTTTTTATTGAATAGTATCTTAAATA
>Ga0256840_1001636_pt1 | contig 20763 bp, 21 predicted proteins | sample 355202metaG_FD_185969 | JGI IMG/M metagenome (GOLD analysis project Ga0256840, IMG submission 185969) | Hydrothermal vent microbial communities from Mid Atlantic Ridge, Atlantic Ocean - 355-202 | ecosystem: Environmental > Aquatic > Marine > Hydrothermal vents | place: Atlantic Ocean: Mid...
CATGCTTGTTCTTCAACAGCAACTACAGTTGTGTTCTTAGCCCAACGACGAATCTTTTGATAAAAAGCTAAACCTTTTTGATTTACACTCGCTAAAAGTTTTTCTTTTTTCACAAAAACTTCTTGTCTTGCGTTGTTAATAACTGTAAGTTTTTCGTCAACATCAGCTTTAACAGTTTCTAGGTTAGCTTCTAATTCAACTAAAGACTCTTTTGCAGCTTCAACTTGCTCACGCTTGAGTTCGATGATTTTTTCTAATCTTTCTATCTCTTCATTTGCAAAATTAATTTGCTCTTTTGCAATCTCTTCTTCTAATTGGAGCGATTTCATCTCACGTTCAGTTTTTACTTCTTTAGATTTTGTAGAGTTATCTTCTAGTTTTTGTGAAAGTTCGCCAAGATGAAGTTCATTTTTATGTTTTTTTAACTCTTCTTCTTTAATCTCATTTGTTAAGTTTTCAATATCTCTATCAATAGAGTTTTTCTTTGCAAGAGCTGCTTCGAAACTAGCATTAGCTTCTTCTATTTGAGGCTCAAATGCGTCAATTTCTTTGTCAACAATAGACAGGTCAATAAGTTGTTTTAGGTGCGGATTCATTCATCTCCTTTGGACTATGTATACATGAAAGGGTTTTTTGATGATGCAATTATAGCTTCTAAACCTAAATTTTTCAAATGTTTCTGCAAAATCTCTGCAAAATAGTGTTCACTCTCGTAATGTCCTATATCGATAAGTGAGAGTTTCAATACTTTTGCATGCATAGCATCATGATATTTGATATCACCTGTAAGGAAGCAGTCAGCGTCAATAGAGCCTATTTGAGAACCACCAGAACCAGTAGTAATGGCAGCCGTTTTTATAAAATCATTACATTTAACATTTTTAGTAAACTTTAACGATAATTTTTCTCTAATGTATGATGCAAATGAGTCAAAATTTTCATTTACCTCAATATAATTTAAAAAACCCTCTTTTCTCACTATCTTATAGCCTAAAACTTCAGTAGTTACATAGGAGTTCATATGAGTAATATCAAAATTTGTATGCATCGCAATATTTGCTATATTTTTTCGTATCATTTTTTGAAGTAATGATGTTGGATACTTGTCATAATCCAACTCTTTTAATCCGCTAAATATGAGAGGATGATGCGTTATTAAAAGAGTATCCTCATCCAGTGTATCAAGTAACTCATCATCAACATCGATGCTAAGAACGATAGTATGAATCACTTGGTTCATAGAACCTATTTGAAGACCGGAATTATCCCATTTTTCTTGCATATCAAAAGGTGAGATGGTATTTAGTATTTCATAAATATCTCTTAATGTCATTACTATACTCCTAACTTTTGAAGTTCAGCTTTGGCTTCATCAAAGTCTGGGTTAAACTCTAATGCTTTTTTATACATATCTTTAGCTACATCTTCGTTACCCAAATCCAACATCAAATTCGCATAGTTATAATAGGTGATTGGGTTGGCATCATCAATCTCTAAAGAATCATTTAAATGCATTTTAGCTGAAGCAAGTTCTCCTTCTGCGCGATATACTGAAGCTAAAGAGTTATGAACAAATTCATCATTTTTATCTATATCTAAGGAACGTTTATAATATCTTATTGCGCTCATGTTGTCACCTGCATCTGCACTAATAAAGCCTAGCTTAAAGAGTATCTCTGCATTATTTGGTGCTTTAATATCTGCTTCATATAAAAAGCTAAGAGCTTTTTGTGCATCTCCATTTTCAAATGCTTCATCTGCCTTATCTACAAGTTGCTGCGCTGAAAATGGGGAAAAAGCATCTGCTTGCTGTTCTACACTTTTTGCTTCATCTATTTGGTAATTGTTGTTTTGCTTGTTCTCTTGTGGATCTTGTAAGGTTTGAATATGTTCATATATCTTAAATGCAAAGTAAGCTGAACCTCCAAGCATTATGAGTTGTAATAGTGTCAATTTATTTCCTTAATATTTTTATTTAGTAATGTTATAAGTTGCAGTGGATCCACTTGAATAGCACCAACTCTAGCAGAAAAATGTAGATGCGGTCCAGTTACTCTTCCTGTATCTCCAGAGAGTCCAAGAATATCACCTTGCTTCACTTTATCTCCAACCTTCACATCAAAGCGGCTCATATGATAATAACACAGATAAACTCCTCTACCATGGTCAACTATAACGGAACCTCCAGAGTAAAACCTATCTTGAACCAGCACTACAATCCCATCATTTGCACTCTTTAATGGGGTTCCTATTTTTGCTCTAAAGTCTGTACCACTATGATATCCTTTTAACGAACCATTGTAAACTCGAGCATTTCCAAATAAACTTGTTATTTTTGTATCAAGAGGAAAGATATATTTTTTATGGACAAAATTTTCTGGAGTTGTTGTGTTGTATATATCGTAAGCTTCTTTATACTCTTTTGCTGTTCTTTTTTTGTCTTTCTTAGAGAGTATAACTTTGGAGCGTTGCACCTTAAGAGTCTCTTTCTTGTATCCACCATCAACCACCTTGATAGTAATAATATCAGATTTTCTTTTTCCATAATCACGATAAATAACTTTAAGCTCTATAACTCTTGGTTTTTGATAATAACTAATAGGAACAAGGACATAATTATCAAAAATTTTATATTTTTTATCTAAATACTCTATATTTTCATAAACTATATTTATATTTTGAGGAAATTTTATGATAGCGGTATTGGCATTTTTAATTTCATTCGACGATAGTTCATAGTTTAAAGCAAATAAAGATGATACTAAAAGTAGTAATGTAATAATATATCGCATCAATAATCCTTCATACTTCTAGCTATATCACGCTTCATGTCTTTTTCTTTTAAGTCTTGGCGCTTATCATGAAGTTGCTTACCCTTAGCGATACCTATCTGAACTTTCACAATATTTCGTGCGTTAAAATAAAGTTGCAACGGTACTATAGTGTAGCCATCTCTCTCAACAGCTTTTTGCATCTGAAGAATTTGTTTTTTATGCAGTAGGAGCTTACGACTTCCACGCTCTTCATGCCCATAGTAATGATGCGTAGTTTCAAGCCTACCAATATGCATATTAAAAAGTACAGCTTCTCCATTGTCTATACGTATGAAACCATCTTTAAGATTAACTCGTCTTGCACGGATACCTTTAACTTCACTACCAGTTAAGACCAAACCTGCTTCAAATTTTTCTTCTATAAAATAATCATGATAAGCTTTTTTGTTTTTTGCGTATGCTTCACCCATCTTTAACTCTCTTTAACTTTAAAAAAACTACTTCCACTTCCGCTAAAGAAGTAACCATCTCTATGATGATTTTGTAATTGTTTATATTCTTTTAATGCAGGGGAAAATAAATCATTTGCCTCTTTAGGAGTAAGTGTATTTAAAATTTGTAAACTGCTAGTAACTTTTAACTCCTGAATCTTAGCATCATCTAAAGGATTATAAAAACTATCTCTATAACTTGCATAGACTTTTGGGGTACTTATCTCTACTTTTGGAGTATACACATCAAACTCAAGTAAGGGTTCGCTAAACTCCTCAACTACCTCACCTATACCACTCACATTTGCACTCTTATAACCATAGATGAAAAAAGGAACATCTGCACCAACCTTTAAACCTATAGTGGCTAGTTCATTAAGGGAAAGACCTAGGTGCAAAACTGAGTTACACATCTTTAGATATGTAGCAGCATCACTACTCCCACCACCTAGGCCTGCAAAGGCAGGGATGTTTTTTTTCACATTAATAGCATACTTAACCATTAATTTTTTGAGTGATTCACTTTTTGTATATTCTAAAAGAGCTTCATAAGCCTTATAGATAGTATTTTGTTTCGTAGTACAGGAAAAATTTCCAACAATTTCAAAATATTCAAACTCTTTAGGGGTAAAAGAGAGTTCATCATAAAGATTCTCTACTTTCATAAAACGAGAAACAATCTCATGGTAGGCCCCACGCTTACCTGTTATCTTTAAAAAAATATTGACTTTTGCGTATGCCTTATATACTTTCATAACTATTTTTTCAAAATAGAACTTAATGCAGACAAAGCACTTGTGTCTGTTGCTTTGGATGCAGCTATATTGGCATCTTTTACATCTTCTAAAAGTTCATTTCTGATAATAGATATCTCGCGAGGAGCGTCTATTCCAAGCTTTACAACGCCTTTTTCTACAGAAATAATTTTCACTGTAATGTTATCATTAATTACTATTGATTCATCTAGCTTTCTTGCTAATACTAACATGCATCTACCTTGTTTAACTCATATTTTACTTGTTTATTTTCTACATTTATTATAGAGATTGTATCACCGCCATCTAGCCAATAATATCCATCTTCTTTCATCTCTAAATCTTGTATAGCAAGAACTCTTCCATATTTGATATTTTCAATATCACCAGTATAAAAATTTTGCTTCATGTTGAGAGATGTTTTAATATCAAGAGCAGTTTCTCCATCATAAAAAAATTGTCCTTCGTTTAATCTTTCTAAAGCACTCAAGCTTCCAAACTCCAAACCAAGCTTATTTGCTATCATTAAACCAAGAGAACGGATGTACGTGCCCTCAGACACAGTAGCCTCAAAGGTAACAAAAGGATGACAATAATGAATAAGCTTAGCATCATATATGCTTGAGTTGATTTTATTCATTTCAAAAGGAACACCTGCACGAGCTAAATCATACGCCCTTTTTCCATCTATGCGTTTTGCACTAAAGATTGGTGGCTCATACTCAAGATTGCCTTCCAATGATTTTATGGCCTCATATACCTTAGCATCATCAAACTTTTCTAAAAATTCTACTTTTTCTATCATCTCAGTATCTAGAGAGTCACTTTGAGCTCCTAGCCATAAAGTAGCCTTGTAAGTCTTCGGCGTTTTGTTTAAAAAGCGAAAAAGTTTTGTATGACTCCCCATACCTATGAGAAGCACACCTTTGGCAAAAGGGTCAAGTGTCCCAGAGAAGCCAACTTTTTTAGTATTGTACTTTCTTTTGAGTGAGTATAAAAAGTTGTTTGAGGATATACCGGTTGGTTTATAGGCAACAAAAAGTCGATTCATTTTGAACTTATAGTTTTTCTATGAATGATGCTAAGATATCTTTTTTTATCCCTGCGAAATTTATCTTGAGCTTAAATTCTTTCCCAGTTTTAGCAACTCCAATAACTCTACCTGTTCCAAAAATTTTATGACGCACTAAATCACCTTTTTTAAAGGCTGTATTTTTTTCAACACGAAGTGAACCTTGACATAATCCAGCTTCATTAAAAAATCTTGATTTTTGTAAGTCACTTCTACGGCCTTTGTAAAAACGACTTCCAACATGAGAAAGAGTTAATGTATCTTTAGCACGAGTAAAAGAGACATACCCTAAACGGCGTTCCTCCTCCAAATCACTTCCATCACCGACAAGTGGCAAGAAACCTTCCTCCATCCCTATAATAAAGAGATGATCGAACTCTAAACCTTTAGAGGCATGAATACTCATCATATAGATAGAATCACCCTCCACCTGATCTTGTTCACTTTGAAGCGTAAGCTCGTTTAAAAACTCATCCAAGCCTGACTCTGGGCTGTTTTTTATAAAATCACGAAATAATGCATAAAATTCATCCATATTAAGGACTCTATCTTGTTCATCTGCTTGACCCTTGTAAATATCCTTAAGTTTAAAAGTATCTTCTAATACATCAATAAAAGTATAGGTAGATTCCTTAGCAACCGTAGCAATACTCTGTACATCTTTGACAAAAGTTTTCAGTGTCTTCGCATTTTTCTTTCTGACTAGTTCTTCTAAAGCACTCAAAGTAGATGATTTTACAAACTCAAAAATTGACTTCTGTGCTGCGTGTGCCGCTAGTTCTATCTTGTCTACGCTTGCTTTTCCTAATCCACGCTTAGGTTTGTTAACTATGCGCTTAAAAGAAAAATCATCATTAAAGTTTGTAATCACTCTGATATAACTAATAAGGTCTTTTACTTCAGCCCGGTCATAAAATCTTTGTCCACCTACGAGTTTATATCCTATACCAGCACGATTTAAACCCTCCTCAATAGAACGAGAGAGTACATTCACGCGGTAAAGGATGGCAATATCTTTTGCCTTAACTCCTGAGTCGAGTAGCTTGTTGATTTTTACAGCAATCTTTCTTGATTCTTCGTTTTCGTCTTGTGAATTAAGTGTTACAACCTCATCGCCAGAACCACGTGTAGGTAAAAGTTTTTTGCCAAGACGAGAACGATTATGCTCGATAAGGGCATTAGCAACCTTTAAAATCGGTTCACGAGAACGGTAATTGTTTTGAAGTTTAAAAGTTTTTGTATTTTGGAAATCTTGGTCAAATTCCATTATATTTCTGATATGCGCTCCACGCCAACCATAGATACTTTGATCATCATCACCAACTACACAAAGATTAGTATGATTAGTACAAAGTTTTTGAAGTAGTTTTAACTGCAACTCATTTGTATCTTGGTACTCATCAATCATAATGTATTGGTATTTATCTGATGTTGTTTTAGCAAGCTCCTCGTTCTGTTCTAAAAGTTTATATGTCAAAGCTATTAAGTCATCAAAATCTACCAAATTATTTTCATGTAAATAGGCCTCATACTCCTCATAAACTTTTGCTATTTGTTGGTAGTTAAAAAGCTCCGCTTGCTTATATGCATCATCTGGACTAAGCAATGAGTTTTTATATCTAGATATTTCACTCGCTATCAGTGGCGTTGGAATTTCATTATTTATTTTTTTGATAATGCGCTTTTTATCATCTGTGTCTATAACTACAAAATTATTTTTACGACCTAAAAGATGCATATTAAACTTTAAAAACAATAATCCAAATTTATGAAAAGTACATAACAATGGAGGATAAGACAAATCAGGAATCATATCAAGGGCACGCTCCCGCATCTCTTTGGCCGCTTTATTAGTAAAGGTTAAAGTGAGAGTATTTGATGCAGGAATACCCACAGCTTGAATCAAATAAGCAAGCCTAGAGATTATAGTAGTAGTCTTACCACTTCCTGCCCCTGCTAAAATAAGGACAGGACCCTCTGTTTGCTTTACCGCATTACTCTGTTCATCATTTAAATTATTAAATATTTTTTCCATCTGTGCACTTAAGTTTTATTTGTAATTATTCAATTATATTTATTATATCAAATTATTGCTAAATTATTATCAAACTATTGCAATAATTATAATTTTGAGTTATACTTTTGTCATTACTTAAACTTATAGGAATTATTATGTTAAAAGATTTTGCAAAACTACAAACCTTTTTAATGGTTACAAAAGAAAAAAGTTTTTCTAAAGCTTCTGCTAAATTAGGCATCTCTCAACCTGCTGTCACGCAACAAATCAAATTTATTGAAGAGTACCTTGATACCAAAATAGTACAGAGAAAAAAGAATGGTATTTTATTGACTAAAGAGGGGGAAGACCTTTATAGAATCGCAAAAAGACTTGAAAAGTCAATTGAAAGCTCTGAAAAAGAGCTCATAGGTATCATAAATAAAAATTTTACCTTTGTTATAGGTTCATCAAATGCTATTGGAAACTATGTACTTCCAAACTATATCGGTGAAATAAAAAAGAGAATAGATAATGAAGTTCACATGAATGTAGACCGTTCGTGTAAAATAATAGAAGCTATTGAAGACAAAAAAATAGACTTAGCACTTATAGAATCTCCAGTATTTAAAGATGATATTATTTATAGAGAATGGATTGAAGATGAGTTAGTAATATTTTCAAATCAACCACTTAAAAAACAACTTACTGCAGATGACTTACTAGAATTTGATTGGATTTGTAGAGAAGAAGAATCACACACGAGAAAATTAACAGCTGAAGTTTTTGAAGAGATTGGAGTTCAGTGTAATAACTTTAATGTTATGAGTATTATGCAAAGCCCTACAGCTATAAAAGAATCTATCTTAAATGCTGATCCAAAAGCTGAGAGACCCCTTGTATCTATCATGAGTCGCCATGTTATTAAACACGACATTGAAGCAGGTAGACTATATGAATCACGCCTTAAAAACTACAAGATTGAAAGAAAATTTTATATAGCTTACTCAAAAGAGCGTAAGCATGACGCCTTTGTAGACAATGTAGTTAACTACTTACTCTCTTTAAACAAAATCTAAGCTCTTTATTTTAAGAACTTAGAGTTTTCAGGATTCGATAAAAACGAATCCATTGAATTTTTTACCCCATTATTATCTTCATCGTTTATAACATTTTGTGTATTTTTTTTATAGGTTGCTAGATTTATCAAGACAGGCGTTTCATCTACAATAATTTGCATGATGCTAAGAAGAGGAATCGTAGTAAGTGAACCAAAATTATCAGACCCAAAGCCTGCTTCAAAAACTAAATCATTTTCTATGATTCTTGCTGTTTCAAAAGTGTAGCCAGCTAAGAAAAAAAGTGTCATTGGGTGAAATGCACTTGTAACCTCCTCTGGTAATATAGGATCAAAAAAAACATCTTCTATATTACACAATACACCAAAATTTATATTTTTTTCAAAAAAATGAATCATCATCTCTTGTATATTGTTTTGCATTACATCCGCAAAGTCGGGGTCATGAACTATACTATTTAACAAAAAAGTCTCCTTTAGTAAAAGGTATTATATCAAAATCAATCATTGCATTTAATAAGGCTACCTGAGAAAAAGAGTCCAACTCATCAACAGGTATATTTTTGAGCACTAGTTTATGCTCATCTAGATACCTTTGCCTCGTTGTCCCAGCCAACAAAACATCCTTTGGTGTATACCAAACATTATCTTTATAGAGTGCGATATTTGCGATGCTAGTATCGGTTATATATCCATTCTTAACTATGAGTACATCATCACACTTCTCTCTTTTTTTATATAGTGTATCAATCTGAACTCTATCTGTAGCTTTTAAGGCGTAATCATAATCTGCATAGAGTATTTTTAAAGAGTTGATTTTTCTTTTTTTATATGGAAAATATTCTACAGTTAGAATCTCTTTATCATCGTAGATAATTTTGCATCTTAACAACTCTTTTGAAGGAGCTTTTATATACGAAGCTAAGCTTTCAAACTCACTGCTACCAAGAGCTTTTAAAGTTTTTTCATAACGCTCTTGATGGTACTTAAGATGTAAAGGCTTCCCTTGGACAACTCTAATTGTTTCAAAAAATTCATTCTCCATCAAAAAGAGCTGTACTTAGATATCTTTCACTTGTATCGCAGAGTATAGTGAGTAATGTTTTACCTTGAAACTCTTTTCTTCTTGCTACTTGCATAGTTGCGTATACATTTGCTCCAGCAGAGATACCTACAAGCAATCCCTCCTCTTTGGCTAACATCTTAGCAGTAGCTATAGCATCTTCATTTGAAACCTTAACAACTTCACTGTACACACTTTCATCTAGTACCTTAGGAATAAATCCTGCTCCAATACCTTGAATCTTATGAGGACCACCACTCTCACCTGATAGAACAGCAGAATCTTTTGGTTCAACTGCTATAACTGTTATATTTATTATCTCTTTTTTGAGAACTCTACCTGTACCTGTAAGTGTACCACCTGTTCCAACGGCAGCTATAAATGCATCAAGTTGTGCATCAGTATCACGAAGGATTTCTCTTGCTGTAGTTAACTCATGTATTTCTGCGTTAGCATCATTATCAAACTGTTGGAGAACAATAGAGTTGTTTGTTAAAGCATCTATTTCACTTGCTTTTTCTATGGCCCCACTCATCCCTTTTGATGCAGGAGTAAGAACGAGTTCAGCACCAAGAGCTTTGAGTAGGTTTCGTCTCTCTATGCTCATAGACTCTGGCATAGTTAAAACCAATTTTAATTTTAAGGCTGCACAATTAGCAGCTAAAGCTATTCCAGTATTTCCACTAGTTGGTTCTATAATAGTAGTATCTTTATCAATCAAACCTTTTTCAAGAGCTCGTCTTATCATGTTAAAGCCTAGTCTGTCTTTAACTGAAGAAGTTGGATTCATAAACTCACATTTACCAAGTATAGTTGCACCGGTAAGTTTCGAAGGAGTATTTAACTTTACTAATGGCGTATTGCCAATGAGTTCTGTTATGTCTTTTGCAATATTCATTGAATTTCCTTATTTTTATAAATTATTATACAATATCTTAATTAAATACTAAAGGTACACATGACTAACTATATAAGTGATGGAAAACAACTCCTCAATGTTGAATATGATGTAATTATAGAAGTTGGTGACACCCTAGACAATATGCGAGTTTTATCTACAAACCTTAAATCACAAGATGAATTTGGAGTTTTTTTACTTCAAAGTAATGGCGAGGTGTCTTGTTATGTTTTTGATGAGATATTTATAGTTGGAAAAGTCATAGGGTTTGAAAATTTAGTAGACGCTGTAGAAGCATGGAAGAATGACGAAATCTAAATTTAATAGTTCGCATCCAATATGCTATATATGTATTTAGCAACCCTTGGAGAACTTAATATAGACATGTGGTCTTCATTATAGCCTCGAACAACCTTTGCCTCTTTTTGTGCTTCTAGCCTTAACTCTGAGGCTATACTTACAACGCCATCTGTACTATCATCACTTTTAATTCCAAAGATTAAATAGTAACTTATTTTCTCGCTTAATGGTGTTTTATAGAGCTGTTTTGAAAACTCACTATTATACGCTAAGTCTTTCCACACAGGCATAACTACCGGTGAGTTATCCACTCCAGAATTAGCACGTCTATCACCCTTTAAAGGACTTGAAATAGTAATATATGTATCGATAAAAGCATGATTTTTTGATATAACATTTATCATATTCCTTGAAACCAATCCACCCATAGAGTGTGCAATTATAGCAATATCATCAAAATCATACTTAATTTTCAATTCGGATAAGACCCGAGAGAGATACTCTGAGATAGTAATTATGGAAGCACCAGATGGATAATAAGCATAAATAGCTTGGTATTTAGTTTTGTCTAAATTATTTACTAAGTACTCAAAATTCTTTGGTGCACCTGATATGCCATGTATAAATAAAACAACTTTTTTACTCTCATCGTAGTCGTTTTCAAAAAAGATTCCAAAAGGGACACTGTAAACAAATTTATAAGGTGTCCACATCCCCATCTTAATATTTTCATCACTAAAAGCATCTGATGTAACAGGCACTATAGAACCATTATAGATAGACCCATTATGTATATCTAAATTTAGTTTAGAAACTAATGCTCTAACATATTCTCTTTCATCTTCTCTTATAGCTGTTTTAATACTAAGATGAATATTATGAAGGCGATATATATCATCAATAAGTATATTTTCACTACCAACTGTTCTCTCATCTAAAGAATATTTATAATTCTTATCAATATCTTCAAATGCATAAACTTTATATATCGCAGGTCTTACTATAAATGCTATTATATGCTGATTTTGTACAACTCTATAATCAACAATACTTGATTCATCTACATTTACTAATACTACAATAACCTGTGCGTCATCTGCTAGATTTACATCAATTTTAACTTCTAACTCAGAAAGCTTATCTTGCTTTTTTAAATCATCATTTAAGTCTAATAGTGAACAACTGCTAAAAGAAAATACAATCAATATGCTTAGTAATAAATTTTTCATATGTAGTTATAACATAATTATAATTAATAATTAATAATTATTATCTAATAGTTTCGTTATATATAAAGAAAGATCTTTTGAACTTAGTATCGACATATGATTTTCATTATAGCCTCTTACTTGAGAAGCTTCATTTTGTGCCTCCATTCTCAGTTGCGAAGGTATTGAAACAACTCCGTCATCATTCTTATGTCCTTTGACTCCAAATATCAAATAATAGCTAACTTTTTCACTTAAAGGCCGTATATATAGTTGTTGTAAAAATTCACTGCCATTTGCTATATCAACTATAGAAGGCATTATATCTGGTGCAAATTTTATACCAAAATTTGCACTTTTATCTCCATCTAAGGGACTAGAAATTGTAATGAAGGTATCTACAAAATCATAATTTTTACTTTGTAGATAATTAAGTGCATTTCGTGAAACTAATCCACCCATAGAGTGTGCTATTATCGCAATATCATCAAACTGATATTTTATTTTAAATTCTATAAGCACCCTTGAAATATAACGTGAAACATCATAAAGAGACAGGCCAGAAGGATAATAAGCATAAAAAGCTTGATACTTTGTTTTATCTAAATTATCTACTAAATATTTAAAATTTTTTGGTGCACCTGAAATTCCATGTACAAACAAAACAATTTTTTTATTTGGATCATATTTATGTTCCATAAATATACCAAATGGAACTTCATATACAAATTTATAAGACTCCCAAAGACCCATCTTAATGTTCTTATCACTAAATATCTCTGCATCTATTGGAATGATTTCACCATTATGAATCGTAGAATTATCAAGTTTTATTTTAAAACTCTTTACTAAAGTTTCTATATATTCATATTCATCTGGAGCAACTGCTGAGTCAATTTTCAGCCTTATAGAATATTCGTTTTCACCCGTATCAACTACTATTGCCTCGCTACCTACAGTTCTTTCATTAAGTGAATATTTGTAATTTTTATCAATGTCTTCAAAAGCATATACTTTATATTTACTTTGTTTTACAAGGAAAGAGACCTCTTTATGTTCCTGAAGCACTCTATAATCTCGGACTGTGGAGCCTTCTAAGTCTACTAAAGCAACTACTATCTGAGCGTCATGTTGAAGTTTAATGTCAATATAGACTCTTAAAACAGACAACTCTTTTTGTTTTTTTAAATCTTTGTTTAAATCAAGGAGGGAACAACTAGTAAATAAAAGCGCGATAAGTATACTGATAAGTAGTGTTTTCATCTGTAAATGGTAACAAAAATAGCTTAAAGAAAAGTAAGAATAAAAAGATGGTGCGATCGGAGAGATTTGAACTCTCACACCCGTAAGGCACTACCCCCTCAAGGTAGCGTGTCTACCGTTCCACCACGATCGCATTAAAATATTTTCAGGCGAGTGCCTGAAAATAGAGGTGTAAATATTAACCTAAGTAAGGGTTAGCGTAAAGTGCGATTAACGCAATTACTAGTGCATAAATAACTTGTGCTTCGATCATTGCAAGAGCGATGAACATTGTAGTCATAAGTTTAGCACCAAGACCTGGGTTACGTGCAGTACCAGCGATAGTAGCAGCAGCAGTATGACCCATACCGATAGCTCCACCAAGAGCAGCAAGACCAAGACCAAGACCAGCAGCGATCATAGAGTATGCTTTAAGAGTTTGGTTTGCTACTTCACCATCGTTTGCCATTGCAGCAGTTGCAAGAGCTAGCATTAAAAATAAAACTTTTTTCATAAGTATTTCCTTAAAATTATTACAAAATCTTTCGGATAGCGTAACCCCATCACAAGATGAAGCAACCCACACATAAATGCAATGGATTTCCCTACTAGAAATTGATGGGCGGATTATACCTGAAATCTACTAAAGAAAAACTTATGCTCTTCCTAAGGAAATTTTATTTCCTTTAAATTCTAATATCTCTATACCTATCTCGTCACCTTCACTCAGTACATCACTCACTTTATCAACTCTCTCTTTAGATATTTTAGAGATGTGTAACAAGCCATCTGTTCCATCTGGGAGTTCTATAAATGCACCAAAATCAACTATCTTTTTAACGATACCAGGGTATTTATCACCTACTTCGTATTTTATTTTTTCAACTTTTGGCTTAGACACTATCCCCTCTATATGTTCACGAGCACCAGCTACCCCTGTTTTATTTTTACCAGTAATCTTTACTTTTCCATCTTTTTTATCGATGTCTATTGCTACTTCAAATTTCTCTATCATCTCACGAATAGTCTTACCCGCTTGTCCAATAACCTCACCAATAAAACTAGGGTCTATATGAAAGAAATCAGTTGATGGAAGTACACCATCATTAAACTCTATCTTAGATTCCGCTTCAAGCATAATATCAATAATGTGTGAGCGACCCTCTTTAGCCTGATATAGTGCTTCTTTAAGTACATTTAAACTTATACCACCAAGTTTAATATCCATCTGCATTGCAGTGATACCATCTTTACTTCCCGTAACTTTAAAGTCCATATCTCCATCATGATCTTCAAGTCCCATAATATCTGAAAGAATTGCATAGTTATTTTCATCACTCACCATACCCATAGCAATGCCAGCAATAGTATCGCTTGTTTCTATGTCAGCTGCTTTTAATGCTAAATATCCACCACATACTGTTGCCATTGATGATGAACCATTTGACTCTAAGATTTCAGATACTAAACGTACTGTTTGACCATCTAAGTTTGTGATAGGTTCTAATGCACGTTTAGCTAAGTTACCATGCCCTAACTCACGTCTTTTTGTTCCCATAATTGGTGATGCTTCACCCACTGAGAAACCTGGAAAGTTATAATGAACCATAAAGTTTTCATTTTGCGTGCCATCATCTGTTAAAGACTCAAACATTTGTGCATCTTTAGGCCCACCCATAGTCAGAACAACTAAAGCCTGTGTTTGTCCACGAGTAAACAAACATGAAGAGTGCGCACCAGGAAGCACATTTGTGTCTATAGAGATAGGTCTTATTTCATTTAATTTTCTACCGTCTGCACGAACTCTTGCATTGAGTATTTGAGAACGAACCTGTTCTTTTTTAACTTTTTCTATCGCATCTTTAAGTTCCACTTCATCCCAATCTTCTTTAGTTTCTAAGATAGATTTTCTTAAACTTCTAAGTGCAGTTGAACGTTCACTTTTTGCCATTTGATTCATAGCATCACGAATCGAGTCTATATGCTTTTCTTCTACAAACTTAACCATCTCAGAGTTTATAGTATGGGCTTTATACTCTATTATTTTTGTCTCTTTTTTTATTGACTTAAAACTTTGTTCATATAATGCATTTGTATGAAACAATTCTTTTTGAGTGTTTGTAAATATTTCTATTAACTCATTTTCGCTTATTGCATTGGATACATGAGTACTTATCATTGTTCCACCCATTGTTGGATCAATCATAGGATCAATCATCATCTCACTTACTTCAATTTCACTTCCACCAAAAGTACGCATCTCTATCATCAGTAAATCTTCTTTTGTACCAGATAAATAAAGGTCAAGAGTTGATTGCTTTAACTGAGAAAGCGTTGGGTTGAGCACAAGTTCACCATCAATCTTTGCAGCACGAACAGCTGCTACTGAAGTATTTATATCTATGTCACTTGAGTAAAGTGCAGCAGATGCCGCATTGAGTGCTAAAACTTGCAAATCACTCTCTTTGTCAGCTGAAAAAACCATAATAGTAATTTGTGTTGGATGACCAAAGCCTTTTGGAAACAATGGACGAAGACTTCTATCAACTATTCTTGAGGTGAGTGTCTCAAAATCAGATGGTTTAGTTTCACGTTTAAAAAATCCACCAGGAATTTTTCCAGCTGCATATGATTTTTCTATATACTGTACAGTTAGAGGTAAAAAATCATCTTTTACTATCTCTGTTTCATCTATCACTATCGTGGCAAGTATCACAGTATCACCTGATTTTATCCATGCACTCCCATTTGCCTGACGTGCTACATCACCAAAACTATACTCTTCAACCCTATTTTCTAACTCAATTTTAACATCATATGTCATCTTTTTTCTCCTAGTATTTTCTCTATTGTTTCTTCATCAACTTTTGGTAACTCTTCATAATAAAGTGCAGTTTCAACATAGTCTTCTATATCATGTATAAAAAATATATCATCACAAAAAGGCTCCAGTAATTCTAATACATCATTTGGTATGACAGGCACACCAATGTAGACTGCCTTTGGTTTTTGTGCAAGTATAGCCTTTAAAGCTGTCATAAACTTTAGCCCACTCTCACTTCCTTCATCTATGAGTAAGACGACCTGATCTTTCACAGAAGGAAAAGCCATCCCTTTCCTATACTGGTATATATAACTTAGTATCTTTTCTTCATGTTTACGGTGTGCTTCTCCATAGATATAATCATATTGGATTTCAAAGGCACTTACAAGGTTTTCATTTATGACTATCTCTTCGCCCTCTGTTACTCGAGCTACTTCACACTCATCATTGTTTGGAGCCATGATAGCTTCATTAAACAAGAACTCAACATCATTATCTAACCTACCTCTTAGAAATGATGCTAATACTAATCCACCTTTTGAAACTGCGACTAACTTCCAATCTTGAGACTTAAGCTTTTGCATCGGTATTATTTCACTCAATGCTTTGGCCGCCGCACGACGATCTTTGAGAAGGTTTTGTTTTTCTTTCATCTTATACATCCTTATTTACCATTATAGAGTTCAGGCAACCTATATGTAAAGGCTGCATTTGTTGCTGCACTTGGTTCCATAATCGGTTTTAAAAGTATCGTAAAATAAACATATCTATCGTAAACAGAATTATATGTCCCTGTACTTGATAAAACTGGTCTATTATTTTCCACATACCTTATACCAAAATCCCAGCATCTTTTTTTATATAAAAACCCTATCTCAGCAGTTTTTTTTAAACTGTTTTGCAAATCATAGTTATAGACAGCCTTATAAGAATAATGTTGATCATAAGTATATCCAACATTTGAGGTTAAATATTTTGTAAACCTATCTGTTGCATCCAATGCCTTTAATACATCCTCTTTGTAAAGATGCGATAGTCCAACATTTAATCCATAACCAGTAAAAGAAATTTTACTATATATCTTTGAAAAAAGATTTTCATCATAATTGTAAAAAGCATTATTATAAAGACTTATCGAAGAAGTAACTTTATAGTCAATTTCATTTTCCAAGTCACCTAAAGACTCGTTGCTATCTTGATATACTATATTTTGGGATAGTTTATGATAAAATTTTTGCGTGCCTGATGTATCAAAAAAGTACTGTGTAAATTCTACATTCAAGGCTTCATTGATATCACTTACATTATAAAAATCACATCTCGGATCGCTTTTGTTGATACTTTGAGAACAAAATTCTTCTTGATCTTTATAGTACCCATCCCTTGTTTCTCCACCAGAAAACACATAGCTAGTTCTAAAAGACATATTGTGTGTAAAGTTAGTATATGCACGTGTTACTTGACTTGAAGCTTGCACAACATTATAGTTACGAGCATAATAACCATCTTGATATTCTTGTGTATTACTGGTGTCAACACCATTAAACACTGATGATTGTGCGTATAAATACCCTTTAAAAGCTACGTTTATATACTCATCAAAGAGAGCTGATTGCAATGTGATAGGAATGTTTAAGTTCGTTTGAACAGCTCCAACACCCTCTGATCTATAAATATTTGTACTTTGTAAATCTAAATTATATAAGAGATGATTGGCCAGTAATGTATCTAAATATCTGTGGTAGTGTAAAGTTGGTAACTTTTGAAGGGTTACATCATTATTTGCTAAAGTTAAGTCTTGATAGTACTTCACATAACTTCCAATATAATCGGTATCATCATTATAAAAAAGATTAACACGGGAGAGTATCTGTGTAGCTGTAGCACTTGTTGTTGTATCATTTGTAGCAAGATTAATATAATCAACATCATTAAGATAATGAATATCTGCATATATCGCTGACTGACCACCAAAAGATGAGCCAAACCATTGGTTTATAAAATCACCATTAGTGTACTTAAAGTCAAAACCATAATGTTCTTGATTTGCAAGATTTTTTTCTTCAAAATAACTATCTTTTTCTTTGAAATATCCTAAGGTTAATTCCCCCATAGATATTGGAGAATCAGCAAATCGAAAAGTTGAATAGACTCCAGCACCACGGGTTGTTCTTGTTTGTGGTTTTAACTCTAAATCCCATGAATCATAAGGCGCAATATATATCGGTTGCTCATAGTAAAACCCCTCATCACTAGAAAGACCCACCGAGGGTATTAAAAGACCAGTTTGTCTTGTATCGTCTAAAGAATAGCCAAAATATGGAGTATAAAAAATGGGTATATCATATATGTATAGTCTTGCATTATACATATTAAACCACATAGATTGTTCATTGTATGTAGAGGAAGTAAACTCTATTTTCCAAAGTGGATCATTTTGATTACAGCCACTCACTACTCCAGATTTCACATCCAAATCTTTATCATATGCCTTACCCTCTTTGCCACTCACCCAAAGATCTGAGGATTCTTCTAACATATAAAATGGCTTAAATTCGCGTGTTTTTTCTTTTATATTCATACGGGCGTAATCACCTAAAATTTTGTAACTTTCTCCCTGTGTTACACGTATGTTTTTAAAAAGCTCTAAATCTCCTGTATCTCTATCGTATTTTGCTTCCTCAGCGCTTATAAAATAATCTTTGTAAATGACATTTACTTCACCATACGCATAAACAATATTACCCGCACTATCCATCTTTGTGGCAAATATCTCTACCTTGTCACTTCCAAAGACAAAGGAAGAATAAAGAACTAAGAAAACAAGATATTTAAGCATCTACAACCAAAGTTTTTGCTGTTTTATCGTGCCACGCTTGACGTGATGGATTTAACATCCCCCATAAAAAACCTAGATAAAAAACAAGTTCACTGACAACTCTAAAGATAGCACGATTAAGTGCGCTAAGTACATTTGGGTTACCCAAGGTGCTTATCTCTATTACTTTAATTTTTACAGCTAACTTCCCTATGGTTGCCCCATAATGCATAACAAAAAAAGCTTGATATATAATTTTCATCATCATATACTCTAGCACGAAAGTGTTTGTGAGGAGGATAGTCTCTTCTAAACTCATATTTGGAGTAAATTTATCCCATAAAGCTATGAGAAGGATAAGTGAAAGTAACATCTCATCAATAAAAAAGGCAAAGGAACGTTTTTTAATCGAAGCTAATTGCATCCCTTCGCGGTGTAGTGTATTTTGTATTTCATCATTCAAAGTTAAATCCTATAGGGCTTGGTAAGCTATATCAGTTCTTATTTTTTTACCCTTGAAATGAACCTGACCACATCTTAAGTAGGCTCTATCTCTTGCTTGTTTTATAGTATCCCCTAAACCTACACAAACAAGAACTCTTCCTCCATCTGCATAAAGAGTATCATCTTCTTTACTCACACCTGCATAAGAGATATGAGTGTTATCTCTTATCTCATCATGATGCACTTCATCTACTATAATTTCAGCAGGAGTTGAGCTCTTATATGGGTAGTTTTCACTAGCCATCACCACACCAACTGCATATTGCGAAGAAAACTCTACCTTGATGTCTGACAAATGATTTGTCGCAGCCTTATAAAACATATCTGATACACTTGAGGTCATAAGTGGCATAAGTATCTCACACTCAGGGTCTCCAAAACGAACATTAAACTCTAATGTTACTGGTTCACCATTTACGACCATTATACCTATAAAAAGAACACCCTCAAAAGGGGCACCCTCTTTTTTCATACCCTCTAGGGTAGGTTTTATCACTCTATCTTTTACTTTTTGGTATAGTTCTTCATCTACAAGAGGTGTTGGAGCGTATGCACCCATTCCCCCAGTATTTGGTCCCTCATCACCATCTAGTAAGCGCTTGTGATCTTGTGCAGCCTGAAGAAGTATGTAGTCATCCCCATCACATACAGCAAACATTGAAAGCTCGTAGCCATCAAGGAACTCTTCAACTATCACTTTTAGTCCAGCATCCCCAAAGCTTTTTCCACTTAACATTTCAGATATTGCAACCTTAGCATCATCATGGTTTTGTGCGATAATCACACCTTTACCACCACAAAGACCATCTGCTTTGACTACGATAGGTGCAGTTAATGTATCTGTAAACTTGAAAGCTTCTTCAATGGAGGCAGTTTCAATATACTTCGCTGTTGGGATATTGTACTTTGCTAAAAAATTTTTCATATAAACTTTTGAGCCTTCAAGTTGCGCAGCCTCCTTAGATGGTCCAAATATTGTAAGAGACTTTGCTTTAAATATATCTACGACGCCATCAACAAGAGGAGCTTCGGGTCCAACAATTGTTAAATCTATATTATTTTGTATTGCGAATGTTGCTAAATCATTATAATCTTTAATATTTATATTTGTACCTAAGATATCTGTAGCACCATTTCCTGGTTGAAAAAAAAGTTCATGTGTATCATTTTCATTAGAGATTGCTCTTGCGATTGAGTATTCACGCCCACCAGAGCCAAGTATTAAGATTTTCATAATTTTCCTGTGAATTAATAATTAAAAAAGCCCAAATGGTCGGCTTGCATTAGCTTCGGTTCTCAAAGCCTAATTTGGGCGAAGAGAGAATCTTCTAACGGCGGCAGAATCTCGGCAGAGTGAACGTACCTCAAACGATAATACCGACACACGAAGAATCTACTTGTTCGCAGTTTGAATATGTAGAACCCTCATTTGTGCAAATACCGAGTCATTCAGACTATGTAGTTATTATACACAAATTTAGATTATATTTTTATTTAGAATGCGGTTCCAAGAGTGAAAAAGAGCTGATTTGTAGCTTTGGCAAAAAATGTATCATTGTATATATATTCCAAACCTATAGGAAAGGAGAATTTATTTAAGAATACAGTGGAAAGACTCACCCCTGCTTTTACCTCTGTCACTCTGTAAGATTCATCCTTCATATCATTTATAAAATAGTGTCTATAGTTTGCATACACAAGCTCTCGTTGCAGTGAAAAAGGAAATGTAAAAAAGTATGC
>Ga0256840_1001637_pt1 | contig 20762 bp, 17 predicted proteins | sample 355202metaG_FD_185969 | JGI IMG/M metagenome (GOLD analysis project Ga0256840, IMG submission 185969) | Hydrothermal vent microbial communities from Mid Atlantic Ridge, Atlantic Ocean - 355-202 | ecosystem: Environmental > Aquatic > Marine > Hydrothermal vents | place: Atlantic Ocean: Mid...
TAGTATTGCTCATTATGATTGCTTTTGTATGGTGTTATAAAGTTGGCATACATTTACATAATATAACACCGATTAAAATCAAAAAACATGGAAGAAAAGCAATTACTATTTTTAAATATGGGTTAAATTATATTACAAACTACTTATTAAGTGCTTTAAATCAAAGGGAGATAAATATTATGAAGTTTTTGTCATGTACTTAGTAAATTTAATTAAAAAACTAATTTAAAGGTAAAGGTTCGACTAATAATTCGTTTACAGTTTAGATTATTTTTTTCATAATCGAAGATGAATTTTAGAAGGATTATCTAGATAATTCAAAGAAATTTAGCGAGATCATGAGAAAAATAATCAAACCCGATGGGAAACCAAATAAAAGGCAATCTTTTTTGAATAATTTTTAAGAAATAACAGGTTATTCCTTAAAAATTATGCTTCAAATCTCACCATTTCTTCATTTTCTGTAAATAGAAGTCTTAGTCGAACTCAGATTATTAATAATTTAAGGTATATCTTAAGGCTATTAATACGATAATAATATCACTAAAGATTAATACTGTATAAAACGAATGAAATGAATGTAAATACTTACCTGTCTGCGTAAGTGCTTTAATATCTAAAAAACCAACTATTATAAATGCTCCCAGTAGTAATAAGGATAATAATTCAAATTGCTTTCCTACTGATTTTACCACAGACTTATGGAGTACAAATATCAAACTCAACAACTCTAATATTAATAATAATGTAAATGATATTTCTATAGCAAAAAACGGATTTGAAAACATCGAATCAAAACTACCTAATGTCATACCAATTTGTAAGCAAAATTGCTGATAAATAAATTGGAATATATTTTCTTGTTTCAAAGCAAAAAAATCTTTCATAGCCTTTGCTATGGAATATTTTTTTAACACAGAAAAAAGGAAATAGAAACGATTTATATCGGGTGTTTTGTTTTAAAATTGGTATCATATAATCATTACGTACTAAATAACTACCTATGCTTGTAAAAATAAAAGTGTATAGCTAACAATTTTATTTGTTAACTGATTTTTCCAAAAACTTCTTAAGTTATCAAAAGGGTTTCTACAAAATGCAATATTTTTGTTTTCAAATGTCTATTTTTTCTAAAAAAATTTAATAAAAATTTGAAAACGGATAGATACAAAAGTTACAAACCTCTCTTTTTTTGAATTATTTCGTATGCTTCTTGAATTTTTCTAAATTTTTCTTCTGCAATTTTAACATGTTCTTGTCCTAAGTGTTGTAATTTATCTGGATGGTGTTTTTTAACCATTTTACGATACGCTTTTTTAACCTCATCATCTGTTACGTTTTCGCTAATCTCTAATATTTGATATGCACTTTTTGTTGTATCATAAAACATTGCTTTTATTGATTTAAAATCTCTATCACTTACATATAAGTAACCTGCAATTTTTCTAATTTCTTCTACTTCTTTTTCATGTACATCTCCATCTGCTCTAGATATACCAAACAAAAAATGAATTAATTGTAAGCGCGATGCATGATCCATATGTTCTCTAATTTGACTACATACCGTTGTTGTTGCAACTTTCTTCTTTAATATCCCATTAAATAACTTAAAGGAACTCTCTGCTCGTTTACTACCGTATATTTTCACAAAATGTTGGCGTACATACTCTAATTCTCTTTTATCTACTCTATTATCTGCTTTAATTACTACTGCTGCTAATATTAATAAACTCAATTCAAAATCTCCTGATTTTGTAGTGTTTTGTTTTTTTACTCTTGTTTTTCTTTGTTGTGTTCTTTTTTTATTGTGTGGTATTTTTTTTTGGTCTGGATCTATTGCTGTATCAACTGCACTCCCTAGTACAAATCCTATAAATGCTCCTATTGGACCTCCAAATGCCCACCCTAGACTCGTTCCTAACCATTTTGCAATTGCCATAATTTATTTTGGTATTTAATATTTCTTTTCACAAAGATACATTTTCTGCTTATATTTGTACTCTAATTGATTCTGATTTATAACTCAGAATCTTAAAAACAAAAAAAATGTATCCAGAAGAATTAATAAGACCTATGAAAGCTGAGCTAGAAAATGCTGGCTTTACATCTTTAACTACTATAAACGAAGTAGAAGAAGCTATAAAAAAAGAAGGTACAACTCTAGTAATGGTAAATTCCGTTTGTGGCTGTGCTGCTGGTACTGCTAGACCTGGGGCCATTGCTTCATTAAAATTTGACAAAACTCCTACAAATTTAACTACTGTTTTTGCTGGTGTTGATAAAGAGGCTACTGATAAAGCAAGAGAATTTATGATTCCTTTTCCTCCTTCATCACCTAGTATTGCTTTATTTAAAGATGGTGTTTTAGTACACATTTTAGAAAGACATCATATTGAGGGTAGAAGTGATGAAATGATTGCTGCTAACTTGGTTGGTGCTTATGAAGAATTTTGTTAAAAATTCTTTTTTAAATAAAATTTATTAAATCCCGTTTTTGCGGGATTTTTTCTTTATGTTTATTTTTTTTAGATAAATAATTATGGCTAATAATAATATTATACCTAATACAATTAATTTTGTTAAAAATGAGCTGATTGGTGCCGAAGGCGGTCATGATTGGTTTCATATTGAACGTGTTTATAAAAATGCAAAATTAATTGCCAAAGAAGAGTTGGTTGATATTCTAGTTGTTGAACTTGCTGCTTTATTACATGATATTGCTGATTCTAAGTTCCATGATGGTGACGAGTCTATTGGTCCTAAAAAAGCAAAAGATTTTTTAATTACTCAAAATATTGATACTGCTATTGTAACCCATGTTATAAATATTATTGCAAATATGTCTTTTAGTAAAAGTTTGGACAATACAGTTAAATTTAACTCTTTAGAGTTACAAGTAGTGCAAGATGCGGATAGGCTAGATGCTATTGGTGCTATTGGTATTGCAAGAGCTTTTAATTATGGTGGTTTTAAAAATAGAGCAATTTATAATCCCGATATTAAACCTATTTTAAATTTCACCAAAGAAGCCTATAAGAAGTCTGATGCTCCTAGTATTAATCATTTTTATGAAAAGTTATTACTCTTAAAAGATAAAATGAATACAAATACTGGCAAAAAAATTGCAAATAAACGCCACCTATTTATGGAATTGTATTTAACTCAATTTTATAATGAATGGAATGGTGAAAAATAATTATTTTTTTTCTTTTCTTTTTCGTTCTTCTTCTATCTCTTCATCTGTTTTACCAAAAAGTTTTTGAAATATGCTTTTTTTAGGTTTTTCTTCTGTTATTTTATCTTTAGTAGTTTTAATTTTAGGTATCTCTTTTTTCTTAACTTCAACCTCTTTTTTAGGTTCTACTTTCTTTTTAGTTTGTTCTACTACCTTTTTAACCTCTATTACTTTTTTAACTTCTTTTTTTTCTTCAATTTTCTCTATTACTTCAGGTGTTTCTGGCAATTTTAACTCAAATTCTTTTTTAATTTTTAATGTTTCTTCTTTAACAATTGCTTTTGACGCTTCTGTTATTATTTTTTTAGGTTTTGGCGTTTCTGCTAAATTATCATAAAACTGTTTTACTAATTCTTTGAAATTTAATCTTTTTTCTTCTAAATAACCATTTAAGTATTTTTCTGAAGCTTCAATCCCATTTTCAGATTCTATTCTTAATAAAGTTATATATAGCTTACTAAAAAATTCTATAGAATCTCTACTTGCTGCAACTCTTTTACTATAAATAGCTAAAATTTCTCCTTTTTCATCTAATTTAAAATCAAAATTAGTAACTGACCAATAAAATTTTCCTGTTTTAGCAATGTTTTTAACTACTACATTAAAATTTTCTTTTGCTAAAAGTTTTTCCCACATCATTTTAAATATTACTTCTGGCATATCTGGATGTTGTATACAAAACATCGATTTACCCATAAGTTCATATTCCTCATAACCACTAACTTCCATAAAGTATTCATTTGCAAACTCAAAGATTCCTTCTTTGTTTGTTTTGCACATTATAACTTTACCTGCTTCTAAAACAATCTCTTCTTCTACCTTATTTGGTTTAATAAAATCTTCCATTTTTTGTGATTACATTTATTGCTAAAATAATACTTTTTTTAAAATAGCAAATATTTATTCAAAATTTGGCTTTCTTTTTTCTAAAAAAGCTGTTGTTCCTTCTATAAAATCATTTGTTTCAAAGCACAATCCAAATTGTTTTACTTCAATTTCATATCCATTTTTACTTGTATCATAATTTGCATTAATTGATTCAATTGCACTTGAAATTGCTGATGCTGAATTTTGTGAAATTTTGGCTGCTAACTTTTCACATAATGGTAATAATTCTTCTTGAGTTACTACGTGGTTAACCAATCCGTATTCTTTTGCCTCATTAGCTGTTAGCATATTAGCTGTCATAATAAGCTCCATTGCTTTTCCTTTACCTACCAATTGTGGTAAACGTTGTGTCCCTCCATACCCTGGTATTACACCAAGTGATACTTCTGGCAAACCCATTTTTGCATTATCTGATGCTACTCTAAAATGACATGACATTGCTAGCTCTAGTCCTCCGCCAAGTGCAAATCCATTTACTGCTGCAATAACTGGCGTTCCTAAATTAGCTACAAAATCAAATAACAATTCTTGTCCTTTTTTTGCCAAATTAGCTCCTTGTGATACATCAAAATTTGCAAATTCTGATATATCCGCCCCTGCTACAAATGCTTTTGTACCGCTACCTGTTAGTATTATTACCTTAATGTTATTATCTGCATTTAATTCCGAAAAAACATCATGTAATTCTTGTATCGTTTCTCTATTTAACGCATTTAATTTTTTTGAACGGTTTATTGTTACTGTAGCTATTTTATCGCTTTTATTAATTAAGATGTTGTTATACTTCATTTTTTAATTTCTCTTTAATTTTACACTTGTAAAGTTACTCTAAATTTAATACTTTTTTTAATAATGCAAAGATTCATTTTTTAATCTATTTCTTTTGTTTTATTAAAATTCCTAATTTATAAAAATCAAATAGATATATATTTACATATCCTTTTGTAAATAAGTGTTTTAATATTGGCTTTGATATCAAAAAAAGTAAATAAATAATATTAATAAACTTTCTTGATTTCATTTTTTCATAAAAGTTCAAAAGTGTTACACTTTTTATTAATTCTTTATCATTATTTACATATTTTAATATAGAAATAAGGTTATTAATGCTTTTTTCTGTTTTTTGTAGATACTCTGCATTATCTTCTATATTATTATTTAGTACAGTATTATCAATATGTGTTATACTATAATTATTTTGGTGCAACATATAACCAAACAAAGTATCTTCATGTCCATATTCTCTTATTCTTTCATCAAATTTTATTTTTTTAAATATTTTTTTATTTATCAAAAAATTATTTGTCATAAATGATTTATTTGGTGTCTGTTTACGAATTTCTAATGTTTGACTTTCTTTTTTTATACCATATTTCCATCGTAACATTTTAATTCTTTTTGGTGCTTTTTTATCATATACACTTCCTCCAAATACAATATTATAATTAGGTTTTTCGTTTATGAATTGAATGTACTTTTTCAAATAATTAGTCGCTATTATTGTAGAATCACAATCTAAAAATAATAAATTTTCTAATTTAGCATAGTTTAAAAATAGATTTCTAATTTTTGATCGTCCAATATTTTTTGGCAGCTCTATATACGTTTCTTTAGTACAAATAGCTTTATTTAATTGTTTAAACTTTTCTGTAGAAGAATCATCAATAAGGATTATTTCACAAGGCAAATTATCTGTTCTTATTTGTTTTGATAAAGACCCAATTAACATTGTAACATCTATATTATAAATGGGAATACAAATTGAAATCATAAATTAATTCTATTATTCTTTAACTTCTCTCTATTTTTTGACTACCAAATTAGAACTCTATCTTCTGGTTTTAAATACATTTTATCTCCTTCTTTAATATCAAATGCTGTGTAAAACGCCTCTATATTTCTCAATGGCATATATGCTCTGTACAATGCTGGAGAATGAGGGTTTGTTTTTATTAAATTTTTTAATGCTTCATCTCTCATTTTAGTTCTCCAAATTGTAGCCCATGACATAAAAAATCGTTGTTCTGCTGTAAAACTATCAATATCTTCTTGTTTTCCAATTTCTTTATAATGTAATTGTAATGCGTCATATGCTACATTTACGCCTCCTAAGTCTCCTATGTTTTCTCCTAATGTATATTTTCCGTTTAGATAAATACTTGGTAATGCTTCTATCTCATTAAATTGGTTTTCCAATTTTTTTCCTAATACTGAAAATTTTTCTAAATCTTCTTTTGTCCACCAATCAACAAGGTTACCATCACCATCATATCTAGACCCTGAATCATCAAAACTATGTGAAATTTCATGTCCTATTACTGCGCCTATTCCTCCATAATTTACGGCATCATCTGCTTTATGATTGTAAAATGGTGGTTGTAATATTGCTGCTGGAAATACAATCTCATTATTTGATGGATTAAAATAGGCATTAACTGTTTGTGGATTCATGTGCCATTCCGTTTTATCTACAACCTTTCCTATTTTACTAATATTCTTATCAAACTTCCATTTTGCTAATTGCAACCTGTTTTCAAAAAGAGAATTTTCTTTTTGAATATTTAAGTTTGAATAATCTTTCCAATTGTCTGGATAGGCAATTTTTACTGTCATTTTACTAAGTTTTACAAGCGCTTTCTCCTTTGTCTCTTCGCTCATCCAATCTAGTTTTTTTATTCTGTTTCCAAAAGCAATTCTAATATTTTTAATCATTTTTTTTGCTTTTATTTTTGCTTCTAGGGGAAATTTTTCATCTACATATAACCGTCCAATAGCTTCTCCAACAGATTTATTCATAGCGCTTAACGCTCTTTCTTCTAATGGTTTTTGTTCTTTTGAACCTTGTAAAATTTTACTATAAAATTCCCAACTTGCAACGTCAATATCTGCCGTTAATGAACCTGTATTTTGGTTAATTACTCTCCATCGTAAATAGTTTTTCCATTTTGTAATTTCTGTAATTTTTAATATTGAACCTAGTGCTTTAAAATAATTTGGATCTGTAACAATAACTGTGTCTATCTTTTTTATTCCAAGCCCATTAAAATATGATTTCCAATTTATTTGTGGTGTTAATGTTGTAATATCAGCAATAGTCATTGGGTTAAATCTTTTTCTGGCATCTCTTCTCTCCTCTTTTGACATTCTTGGTATTGCCAACGCAGTTTCTATTGCTATAATCTCTTCGGCATTTTTAATTGATGTCTTTTTATCTTCTCCTAAAAATTGTAACATTTTACTCACATAATCTTTGTACTTGTTTATTTTTTCTTTTGTGTCATTATCCTTATCTACATAATAACTTCTTCGTAATCCTAAGCCACTTGGATATAAAAATACAGCATTGATATTACTATTTTTAGGATGTGATGCAATGTAAATACGATAAAAATCACCTTTTCCTCCTAACGACTGCATTTCTGTTGTATAATTTTGAAGTCCTTCTAAATCTTTTAATTCTTCAATGTCATTTAAAGATGGTTTTAATGGTTTTATTCCCAACTTATTTCTATTTTCAAAATTAGAAAAAGATTGATATAAATAAATTGCCTTTTGCTGGCTAGAAGTTTCTGGAATTTTATTTTCGGCATCAATCAACAAATCTGCATTCTCATCATTAATAACTCTATTAATAATTTCTAAAACAACACTATCTGTTTCTTTTCTTAGTTCATTAAAAGATCCCCATGATGTTCTGTCTGATGGTATTTCTGTGTTTTTTAACCAATTCCCGTTTACATATTTAAAAAAATCATTTTTTGGATTTACAGATTTATCCATTTTTGAAATATCAATTCCTGGAATTTTTTCTATATCTTTTTCGCAAGAGAATAGGGTAATAAGAATTATAGTACTTATTAAGAAAATATATCTAATTTTCATAGTTAGTAGAATTTAGGAGACACTTTTATATTATTAATTAATGTTTTATAGACAAAAATACAATAAATGATACTTGTTGGCTGTTTTTTTAAAAAATTATAACTAAAACCAAAAACCAACATTAAAATACCAGTACCTTTTTTTATTATCTGGTGTTGCTGCATATTTAACTTGAATAGGTCCAATTATAGAGTTTAATCCATAGCCTATTGCATATCCTGTTTTTAAATTATCAAATACTGAACCGTCAATAAGTAACTCATTATTTACTCCTGCCGCATTTGCTGTTAGTGATAAAAAACTTTTATTAAATACTTCATATCTAATAGTAACTGCTGTTTTAATGAATGCAGCATCACTTAAGTCGGCAACATCATAACCATACAATGGTACTAAATTATTTATAAAATTTTCATTATATCCTCCAAGTTTATATTCAAACGATTCATTTCCACTACCTATTGTTACACCAGAATTAAAATTAATTTGTGTAGATAGTTTATTAAAAAAAGTATTTGTATATATAAGCTCTGCTTTTATTTGCGAAAATGGTTCAAAATTTTCATTATAGTCCGATGATCCTAAATAAGTATTGTATTTCGCATTAAAATACCATCCCTTTTTGGTGAAATTTTTGGCATTACGTGTATCTAAAATAATTTCGGCAAAGCCTCCATAATAATCACTTCTATCAAAATAAAAAATTTCATCATTCTGATTTTCAATAATTTTTGTAGATATATTTAAAAACTTATGTTCAAAACCTCCATTAAAAGCAAATCGTTCTCTAAATTTAGTTTGAAAATATATTTTAGTTGTAAAATCATTATATTTTATTGGCACTGTATTAGTAAACGATATTGGTGGGTTATCTATTTCTGACTCAATATATAAGTTTCTTTTAAAACTATTATAACGGTGTGATATTCCAAAACGCCAATGAAAACCATTATCATATAAATAATTCAAATTATATCTTAAATTATCCCCAAGCACAAAATCTGCAGAAATAATATCATTATTTGTTAAAAAATGCTTTCCTGTAAAATTTAACAATACTCCTGTTTTATATAAATCGTCATAATGAGCACTTATCTGCACAAAATTGGAAACATCATTCTCTTTTAAATTAAATTGTACAATACTACCATCATCACCTGGCTTAATAATATAATCTATACTTTTAAAATTTTGAGTACTAGCCAGTATGTTTACATTTTTATTAAATTCATTATAAGTAATAGAATCTTTTTTGTTTCTATTTAATTTCATTTTTGATAATACATAGTTCCTCGTATAATTTTCGTTCCCATTTACATGTACTTTTTTTATTTTTAAATACTTGTTTTTATATTGAATTAGTTTTTTTCTTATTTGCAATGGTTTTTTTGTTTGTTGTGCGGCAATCGCAACCAAATATTCCATTTCTTTTCTAGTAGCAAGTTCTCCTTCCTTAATAATTCCATCTATTTTATCAAAAGAAATAACGCTATAATTATCCATATTTGGTTTTATATAAACATCCGTTCTATCTTTCTTATCTTGCTTATTATCATACATTTGAAAACTTACAATTTGTATGACTACTTTTGGTGCAGAGTCTAATAAATCTTTACTTACTAATTTTCCTTGAATATCAATCCCTATGATAATATCCACATCTTTATTTTGCATAATATCTACAGGAAAATTATTTACAATTCCTCCATCAACTAAAAAACGTTTACCTATAACAACTGGTTCAAAAACCGAAGGGAAAGCACCACTTGCCCTTATTGCTTGTGGCAAAAAGCCTTCTTCAATTAATATATCTTCGCCAGTTTCAATATCTGTGGCTACACAATAAAATGGAATAGGTAATTTTTTAAAATCACTAATTCCATGCACATGTTTTGTTAATAATGACAATTCATTTAACATATTTTGTCCTCTAGATAATGCTACAGGGAGTCCTATTTTTTTATTTTTTATAGGAAGTGAAAGTGCATATTTTTCAGAATTTTCTTTTTGGTAAAATGAATATAACTCTCGAGCATGTGGATTTTGAATTAATTTATTAAAATCATAAGATCGTAAAATAGAATCTAATTCATGTGCATTATAACCTGAAGCATACAAAGCACCTACCATCGCTCCTGCACTTGTACCGCCAATATAATCTATTCTAACTCCTGCTTCTTCCAAAACTTTAATAACACCAATATGTGCAAATCCTTTTGCTCCTCCACCTGAGAGCACTAAACCAACTTTTAAATCTTTTTTAGATTTTTTTTGAATGGATTCTATATTAGATTTTTTTTGTGAAAATCCAATACTTAAATACATTAAAAAAAAGAGTAGTAGGGTCTTTTTCATTGGTTAAAATTACTTCTTTTTTAGTTTTTATTATAGTTAAAATGATTTTATTTAACTTAGTTTCTTTTTATATAAAAATATTACTTCAAAACAAATTCTATGTAGAGTAAAACAAGTATTACAATAAAAACCCTAACAAAATATACTATTTTTTTGTGCTATAATATTTTATTACTCTAGTGGCTCTATCATTTCCTATTACTTTTGTTAATTCTTCTAAACTTGTATTACTAACTCTTTTTGTGGATTTAAATTGTTTTAATAATGTCAAAATTGTTTTTTCACCTATACCATCTATTTGAGATAATTCCGAACTTATTGCTCCTTTACTTCTTTTGTTTCTATGGTGTGTAATACTGAAACGGTGCGCTTCATTTCGTAGTTGTTGAATTATTTTTAGGGTTTCTGATTTTTTATCTAAATACAATGGTATTGGATCATCCGGATAAAATAATTCTTCCAAACGTTTTGCAATTCCAACAATGGCAATTTTACCACGTAACCCTAAAATATCCAAACTTTTTAATGCAGATGATAGTTGCCCTTTACCTCCATCAATTACTATAAGTTGTGGCAATGATTGTGCTTCATCAACTAACCGTTTATAGCGTCTATAAACTACCTCTTCCATCGAAGCAAAATCATCTGGTCCTTCAACTGTTTTTATATTAAAATTACGATAGTCTTTTTTACTAGGCTTTCCATTTTTAAAAACTACACAGGCTGCTACGGGATTTGTTCCTTGTATGTTTGAATTATCAAAACATTCAATATGTCTTGGCTCTTCACTTAGCCGTAAATCGGTTTTCATTTGTGCCATTATGCGGTTTGTATGCCTATCTGGATCTATAATTTTTATTTGTTTAAACTGCTCTTGTCTAAAATATTTAGCATTTCTGAGTGATAGTTCTACAATGCGTTTTTTATCGCCAACTTTTGGTATGGTTACTTTAATATCTTCGCCCAAATCTACTTTAAAAGGCACATAAATTTCTTTAGTTATTGAGGTAAATCGCATTCGTATTTCAATTATTGCTAGCTCTAATAATTGCTTATCCGTTTCATCTAACTTCTTTTTAATTTCAGTGGTATGCGATTGGATTATGGAACCGTTTGCTATCTTAAAAAAGTTGACATAAGCAAAACTCTCATCAGAGACAATACTAAACACATCTACATTGGTAATATTTGGGTTTACTATAGTTGATTTTGCTTGGTAATTTGCCAATAAATCTATTTTTTCTTTAATTTTCTGTGCTTCTTCAAATTCCATTTTATCTGAAAAATCAAACATCAAATCTTTAAATTTTTGCAATGCTGTAATAAAACTTCCTTTAATAATATTTCGAATTGCTCTAATATCATCATCATAATAATTAGATGTTTGTAAACCTTCACAAGCTCCTTTACAATTTTTTATATGATACTCTAAACAAACTTTATATTTTTTATTTTGGATATTTTCTGGCGTTAATTTGTAATTACATGTACGTAAAGGATATAATTCTTTAATTAATGAAAGTATTGCTCTAGCTGTACGGACTGATGTATAAGGTCCAAAATATTCCGAGCCATCTTTTATTACTCTACGCGTTAAAAACACTCTCGAAAAATCTTCCTTTTTAATACAAATAAAAGGATATGATTTATCATCTTTCATTAAAATATTATAACGAGGCTTATACTTTTTTATTAGGTTGTTTTCTAATAATAAAGCATCGGTTTCTGTTTCAACAACAATGTGTTTTATAGAGACTATTTTTTTAACAAGGACACGTGTTTTACCATACTCATGGTTTTTATTAAAGTAAGACCGCACTCTTTTTTGTAAATTTTTTGCTTTACCAACATATAAAATATGCTCTTCTTTATCAAAAAATTGATAAACACCAGGTGACTTTGGTAGTGTTTTTAGTTGTATTTCTAAACTTGCTTTTAACACGAAGCGAAGGTAGTAATTATTAGATAAAAACAAGCTTCAAATTCCGAATTCTAACCTTAATAAAAGACAAGGAGTCGTTAAACTTTTCTAAAAAAAATTAATTTCGGAGGCTTAATTCAAATAATGGCATTATTTTAGTGTTTGAAAATGATATACGAATGCATAAAATTATAAAAATTATGAAACGGAACTATAAAATTATCGTCCCTATTTTTTTACTATTAAGTTTTTTAGGCTATAAAACATTTGCCCAAAATAATGAAGAAAAAGATAAAATTTTGGTTGCTTTAATACGTGATGCTTTAACACAAGCACATTATAACCCTACACAAATTAATGATGAATTTTCAGAATTAGTTTACACAAATTTCATCAAAACCTTAGACCCTACTAAACGCTACTTTTTAGAAGATGATATAAAGTCTTTTGAAAAGTATAAAAAAGACATTGATAATCAAATTAAAAATCAAAATTTAGAATTTTACAATGTAGTAATCAAACAATTTATTAAACGAATTAAAGATACTCAAACATTTTATAAAGAACAGTTAAAAAAACCTTTTGATTTTAATATTCAGGAGAGTTTAACCGTAAGTTATGATAGTATTGACTATATAAAAAACATAAAAAGTCTTAAAGAAAATTGGAGAAAACAATTAAAATTAAATACACTAAATAGATTATATGACAAAATTGAAATTGAAAATGATGCCAAAAAAGATAGTCTAAATTATATTGTAAAAACTTTTGAAACTTTAGAACAAGAATCTCGAGATGATGTTGCAAAATCAATGGCAGATTACTATACTAGAATGGAAGAAATGAACGATGAAGATTGGTTTTCGTTTTACATAAATACCATAACATTAGCTTTTGATCCACATACCTCTTATTTATCTCCAAAAAACAAAAAAAGGTTTGACATAAATATGTCTGGAAAACTAGAAGGAATCGGTGCTAGATTGCAAAAAAAAGGAGATTATACTAAAATAACAGAACTTATTTCGGGTGGACCTGCATGGAGAGCTGGAGAATTAGAAGTAGGTGATATTATTTTAAAAGTTGCTCAAGGAGATAAAGAACCAGTAGATATTGTTGGTATGCGTTTAGATGATGCTATAGAACATATTAAAGGTAAAAAAGGTTCTGAAGTTAGACTTACGCTAAAAAAAATAGATGGTAGTACAGAGGTTATTTCAATTATAAGAGATGTGGTAGAGCTAGAAGAAACTTTTGCAAAATCTAGTACTGTACAATATGAAAATAAAACTTATGGATTAATTCATTTACCTGGTTTTTATATCGACTTTAAAAAACGAAATGCTAGGAATTCAGCTACGGATATGGAGCGCGAAATTGAAGAGCTTAAAAAAGAAAATATTGAAGGTTTACTTATCGATTTGAGAAATAATGGTGGTGGTTCATTAAAAACAGCTATTGAAATAGCAGGTATGTTTATAAAAGAAGGTCCTGTAGTACAAGTAAAATACAAAGGAGAGAAAGCAAGAATAGATAAGGATACTAATAAAAAAATACAATGGAATGGTCCTTTAGTTATTTTAGTGAATGAATTATCTGCATCAGCATCAGAAATTTTTGCGGCAGCAATGCAAGATTATAATAGAGCAATAATTATTGGTAGTACCCAAACTTTTGGTAAAGGAACGGTTCAAAATATTTTAGATTTAAACAGATATTATAGATATTCATCTAGTTTAGGTGCTTTAAAAATGACGGTTCAAAAATTTTATAGGATAAATGGTGGATCTACACAGCTAAAAGGTGTTGCTTCAGATATTGCTGTGCCTGACAAATATACTTATATGAAAATTGGAGAACGTGACGAAGAAAATCCTTTAGCTTGGGATCAAATTGAACCTGCAGATTATACTACATTACGTTTTTATTCTAATTTTGATGAGGTTGTTTTAAAATCCAAATTACGAATTAATGATAATAAACAGTTTCAGTTAATTAATGAAAATGCAAAATGGTTAAAGAAAAAACGAGATGATAATACTGTTTTCTTACGATTTGAAGATTATAAAAAAGATATTGAAAATCATGAAAATGAACGTAAAAAGTTCGATTCACTTAGTGAATATAAAAATGAACTTACTTTTAGCTCTCCTAACTATGAAATTCCATTAATGGAAAAAGACAGTGTCTTAGCAGAAAAAAGAAAAGTTTGGCATAAAAATTTAAGTAAAGATATTTATATCGAAGAAGCTTTAAGAGTAGTGTCTGAATTAAAAGTTAATAAAAATTTAATCGCTGTAAAAGGATAGTTTATATAAAAAATTAAACTTTAAACTTTGTATAAACCTGACAATCTAATATTGTCAGGTTTATTGATTTTTAGTACTTTTGCAGCAAATAAAACAGATACATGAAAGCATATATATTTCCAGGACAAGGAGCGCAATTTACAGGAATGGGTTTGGACCTTTACGAAAAATACCCATTAGCACAGAAACTTTTTGAGCAAGCGAATAAAATTTTAGGTTTTTCAATTACCGACATTATGTTTGAAGGTACTCCTGAACAATTAAAAGAAACCAAAGTAACACAACCTGCTATATTTTTACATTCTGTAATTATGGCGAAAGTTTTAGGGAACGCTTTTAAACCAGAAATGGTAGCTGGGCATTCCTTAGGAGAATTTTCTGCATTAGTAGCAAACGGTGTATTGTCTTTTGAAGATGGTCTTAAATTAGTTTCGCAAAGAGCTCTTGCTATGCAAAAAGCTTGCGAAATACAAAAATCTACCATGGCTGCTGTCATAGGATTAGAGGATGAAATTGTGGAAGATACTTGTAATGAAATTGACGGTATTGTTGTTGCCGCAAATTACAATTGCCCTGGACAATTGGTAATTTCTGGTGAAATAGAATCCATAAACAAAGCCTGTGAAATCTTTAAAGAAAAAGGAGCAAGACTTACTTTGGTATTACCAGTTGGTGGTGCATTTCATTCACCATTAATGGAGCCTGCAAGAGAAGAATTAGCTGCTGCTATAGAAAATACTATATTTAATGAACCAACATGTGCTATATATCAAAATGTACCAGCATGTGCCGTAAATACTGCCAAGGATATTAAAAAAAATCTGGTAGCACAATTAACTGCTCCTGTAAAATGGACACAAACAATTCAATCTATGATAAAAGATGGTGCTACTGAGTTTACCGAGGTTGGTCCTGGAAAAGTATTACGTGGTTTAATGCGTAAAATTGATAGAAGTGTTACAGCTAATGGTGTAGTTTTAGAAAAATAAAATTGTTATGGGGTTTTTGAAAAGAATTTTAACAAAAAAAGAGAAATCAATACAATCTTATTCAGATTTTTGGGAATGGTTTACAAATAATGAAGATACTTTTTTTTTCGTTGTTAAGGAACATAAAAATATTGAGAGTGATTTTTTTAGCAAGCTCTCTCCTAAATTAAATCAATTAAAAAAAGGTTTTTTTTTTCTTACAGGTATGCTTAATGATAATACTGCTGAATTAATTTTAACAGCAGATGGAAATATTAAAAATATTGCTTTTGCTGAAGACCTTGTTTCTGCAGCTCCAAATTTTGATAACTGGAAAATAACTGCTCTAAAGCCATCGTCAGATATAAAAAATGTAAGTATAAAAATGGATGGTTTTGATTTTAATAAAGATAATTTGAATTTTATTTTTAATGAAAATAAAGAATTTCCAGACCTAATTAACATAACTATTATTCATGATAATTATACCGAAAATAATAAATCAACAATAATTAATGGCACCTATATATTTTTAGATAATTATTTAGGAGAATTGCATTTTACCACTATTATTGACGATATAAATTTTGTTCCCAAAAAAAATATTGATAGAGAATTAATTTCAATTGATAAATTGAAAGAGTTTATTAATTGGAGAGAAAAAGAGTTTACTGAAAAATATGATGGTGTGATGCATAATACGGATAATGATAGCTATGTAATGATGGAGGCTGAATTGAATAGTGGAAATATGTTGATTGCTGTAATTAATAAAGATTTATTAAATTGGGATTCTAAAGCTTCACATCCATGGATTTTGGTTGTTGAAATTGAATATGATGGCACTAAAAATAATGGTATGCCAAATGAAGAAACTTATCAGTTATTAAATACTATTGAAGATGAAATCATTAAGGAACTAACTGATTTTGATGGTTATTTAAACATTGGGAGACAATCAGCTGATGGTATTAGAGAAATATATTTTGCCTGTAAAGACTTTAGAAAACCATCTAAAATTTTGTATAAAATGGAACAGAAATATCCTCTTTTACATTTTGACTTATATAAAGACAAATATTGGCAAACATTTAAACGCTTTGAATAACTAAAAACATGAATACAGGACAAATACAAACTAGTATAAGAAACCACGTTGCAACGATAACTTTTTCGCACCCTGCAAGTAATTCATTTCCGAGTACATTATTAGATAGGCTGGTAGAAAACATAAACCGCTTAAGTAATAATAATGATGCACACATAATCATTTTGCAAAGTGACGGTGATAGAGCTTTTTGTGCAGGAGCGTCATTTGATGAGTTAATGGCTATACAAACTTTAGCTGATGGCAAACGATTTTTCTCTGGATTTGCTAACTTAATAAATGTAATGCGAGCTTGTAAAAAACTAATTATTGGTAGAGTGCAAGGTAAAGCTGTTGGTGGTGGTGTAGGAATTATTTCGGCTTGTGATTATGTTTTTGCTTCCGAAAAAGCGGATATAAAACTATCCGAATTAAGTATTGGTATTGGTCCATTTGTAATTGCACCTGCTGTAGAACGAAAAATAGGTTTAGCTGCGTTTAGTGAATTAACTATAGATGCCGAACATTGGCAAACATCTTATTGGGCAAAGGAAAAAGGCTTGTATAACAAAGTGTTTGAAAAAACAAGAGAAATGGATGAGTACATACAAATATTAGCATCTAAATTAGCTAATTACAATCCACAAGCATTATTAGAAATGAAAAAAATATTTTGGAAAAATACAGACCATTGGAAAGATTTACTAATTGAAAGAGCCAAAATTAGTGGCGAGTTAGTACTATCTGACTTTACAAAAAATGCACTACAAAAATTTAAAAAATAAATTATGCTAAACTTTATATTTCTTATTTTACAAATTGATGTAAATGAAAAATTAAAAAATGCTCCTGATGGTAATTACCAAATAGGTCTTATTATTGGCACTTATTTACCTGTAATTGTATTATTAGGTATTGCTTGGTTTATTTATTGGAGAGCCAAAAACAGAAAAGATTTAGATGATTAATCTATCATTCTTATTTTGTAGTAAAATAATTGTCTAAAAATAACGCTACACCACCATTAACATTGCTTTCTGTATTATGCTTTACTATTTTTAACACTTCTAGCTTTGCATTTTTAACTGCTACTCCCACTCCAACATTTTTAAGCATTTCAATATCATTATAATTATCGCCAAAAGCCATAATATTTTCCATTTTAATACTTGGATATTTTACTTTTAGTACTGTTTTAATTGCTGTTTTTTTAGAAATACTTTTATGCGATATTTCTAAATATGTAGGTTTTGATCGATAACCAATTATTGTTTTATCAAAGTTTTTTTCAATAAATGAAACTAAACTGTCTATTTCATTCTCATCGCCCATACACATAATTTTATGTGCTCCTTTTTCCTCGCTTTTCCATTTTTTAATAGTTTTTAAAATTGGATTTACTGTTGGTGTTACTTTTGTATTATTCTCTTCTCTTTTTGCCCAATAATCCATTGCCGGAACAAACCATTCATCTTTGTGATATAAACTTAGGTGTATTTCCGTATCTGCGCAAAAATTAGCTATTGATTTTGTAATATCCATATCAATTTCCGTACTATCTAAAACAGAGCCATTATCAATAATCAAACCTCCGTTATAAGCTATCATTGGTAAATTAGTAATGCCTAATTCTTGTTGTAAATGAATCATTGCTTTTGGCATTCGTGATGATATTAATATAAACGGAATGTCTGATAAACGTTTTATACTTGCAATTGTCTTATCAGATAATTGACGTTCTTTGTTTAATAAAGTTCCATCTATATCTGAGCAAATTAGCTGTATCATAATTCAAATTTTTAACAGAAACATTCAACTATTATAGCGTTTAATTGGTCAATAATCCTGCACGCTCCAACAAAGCATCTACACTTGGCTCTTTACCTCTAAATCGTTTGTATAGTACCATTGGTTTTTCGGTACCACCTTTACTCAGTACATTTTCTTTAAATTTTGTAGCAGTCTCTTTATCGAAAATTCCATTTTCTTTAAAGTATGCAAAAGCATCTGCATCTAATACTTCTGCCCATTTATAAGAGTAATATCCTGACGAATACCCTCCTGGAAAAATGTGTGAAAATGCGGTACTCATACAATTCTCTGCTACATCTGGATATAATTGTGTTTCTGAAAATGCTTTATTCTCAAACGCTTTAACTGATTTTATTGTTTCTGGCAACTCGCCAGCATGCCAACTCATATCTAACAATCCAAAACTAAGTTGACGCAATGTTGTCATACCTTCCATAAAATTGGCTGCTTTCTTAATCTTATTTACCAATTCTATTGGTATAATTTCTCCTGTTATATAATGTTTTGCAAATAAATCTAATGCCTCTTTTTCATAAGCCCAATTTTCTAATACTTGACTTGGTAATTCTACAAAATCCCAATAAACACTTGTACCTGATAAACTTGGGTAGGTTGTATTTGCTAATATTCCATGCAAGGCATGACCAAATTCATGAAACAAAGTTGTCACCTCTCCAAAAGTTAGTAATGATGGTTTACTTTCCGTTGGCTTGGTAAAATTACACACTATAGATATGTGTGGTCTTGAGTTTTCTTCCTCTTTTTTCCATTGCCCTTTGTATGAAGTCATCCAAGCACCGTTTCGTTTTCCTTCTCTTGGGAAAAAATCCGCATAAAAAACTGCTATAAAATCACCATTAGTATTGGTTACTTCAAACGTTTTTACATCTTTATGATATGTATCTATATCTGTAACTTGTTTAAAATTTAAATCGTATAACTTATTTGCTATGGTTAATGCTCCTTCTAATACATTGTCTAATGCAAAATATGGTTTTAATACTTCTTGATCTAAATCAAATAATTCTTTTTTTAATTTCTCTACATAATAAGCACCATCCCATTTTTGTAAATCTTTAATACCATCTTTTGCAGCAAATTCACTTAATTTTTTAAATTCTTTTTCTGCTGCTGGTTTTGCTTTTACTAGTAAATCTTGTAAAAAAGCAATTACTTTTTCTGGTGTTTCAGCCATACGCTCTTCCAATACAAAATGTGCATGTGTTTTATAGCCTAATAAATTAGCTCGCTGATGTCTTAACCTTGCAATGTCTAGCACATTTTGCTCATTGTTATATTTATTATTTTGAAATGCTTTTTTACCTGATTCTTTAGATAATTTTTCGCGTAAAGTCCTATCATCCGCATACGTCATAAACGGTATATAACTTGGATAATCTAAGGTAATTAACCAACCGTCTTTATCTTTGCTTTTTGCTAATAATTTTGCTGCTTCTTTTGCTCCTTCTGGTAACCCTTTTAATTGATTTTCATCAGTAATTAATAATTCAAATGCATTACTTTCTGCTAATACATTTTCTCCAAATTGTAATTTTATTTTTGCTACTTTTTTATCTATTTCTCTAAGTATGTTTTTATCTTCATTGTTAAGATTTGCACCATTTCTTGAAAAATTTTTATAATTTTTATTAAGTAAAGTTACTTGCTCTACAGCTAAATTTAACTGTTCTCTTTGTTGATAAATTGCATCAATTCGAGTAAATAATTTTTCATTTAAGCGTATATAATTCCCAAAATCAGATAATATTGGCGATACTTCTTGCGCTATTTTTTGTATTTCTTTATTTGTTTCGGCTGAATTTAAGTTAAAAAATATAGATGAAATTCGACCTAACTTATCTCCTACAAATTCTAATGCTTCTATGGTATTATTAAATGTTGGTATTTCTTTATTCTCTGCTATTTCATTAATCTCTTGCTTTGCCATTTTAATTGCTTCATCAAAAGCTGGTTTAAAATGTTTGTTTTCTATTTTAGAAAATGGGGCTGTAGTATATTTTGTTTTAAAATCTTGTAATAATGGGTTCATCTATAATTAATTTAACTGTAAAATTAGTTTTGCAAATTAAAGAAATTATTACTTGTTATAAAAAGTTTTAGAAAGTAATAATGAAACAATCAACATTTCTAATTTACATAATGGTGTGTATCTAATAAAAGTAATGGATAATTCTTTTAATAACCTGAGTTCGACTAAGACTTCTATTTACAGAAAATGAAGAAATGGTGAGATTTGAAGAATAAATTTTAAGGAATAACCTGTTATTTCTTAAATATTATTCAA
>Ga0256840_1001638_pt1 | contig 20757 bp, 14 predicted proteins | sample 355202metaG_FD_185969 | JGI IMG/M metagenome (GOLD analysis project Ga0256840, IMG submission 185969) | Hydrothermal vent microbial communities from Mid Atlantic Ridge, Atlantic Ocean - 355-202 | ecosystem: Environmental > Aquatic > Marine > Hydrothermal vents | place: Atlantic Ocean: Mid...
CATTATGCATTCATTGATCTCTTTTTTATCAATGCCTGCTCGTTTAATTGCCTCTTTTATTGCATGTGCGCCAAGGTCAGTGGCGCCTGTTGTGCTTAAACTGCCTCCAAAACTTCCAAGAGGTGTTCTTGCAGCACTTACTATAACGGCTTTTTTCATTATAAAATCTCCTTAATCTATTTTGTATATAAACGGCAAGACCGAAACATGGTGACCAGTTTCAGGTATAATTCTGCATTGAACATATTGCAAAGGTTTCACCTTAATGATTGTAAATTTTTTACATATTCCGTCTGTACCTTCCTCCCACATCATACAAAGCCTGGGTAATGGCCCCAAGGGAACAATGCTTTACAGTCTCCATAAGTTCTGCAAATAAATTTCCACCAGAAAGTGCTGTCTGTTGTAATTTTTTCAGTGCCCTGTCAGACTCATTTTCATGTTTCCCCTTGAATTGTGCAAGTCTTTTAAGCTGATCATTTTTCTGCTCATCCGTGGATCTTGCAAGTTCAAGGCATGACATCATCTCTTCATAATTGGCATCGGGGTCCTGAAAAGTATTCACTCCGACAATGGGATATGATCCTGAATGTTTGAGGTATTCATAGTAAAGTGATTCTTCCTGGATTTTGCCCCTCTGGTATCCCGACTCCATGGCACCGAGGACTCCTCCCCTTTCAGTTATTCTATCAAATTCGGTAAGTACGGCTTCCTCAACAAGTTCGGTGAGTTCGTCAACAATAAAACTTCCCTGGAGTGGGTTTTCATTCTTGGCAAGCCCCCATTCCCTGTTTATTATCAGTTGGATAGCCAGAGCCCGTCTGACGGATTCACTTGACGGAGTTGTAATGGCCTCGTCAAAGGCGTTGGTATGAAGACTGTTGCAATTGTCATACACGGCGCACAGAGCTTGAAGTGTGGTTCTTATATCATTGAATTGAATATCTTGGCTGTGCAGGGATCTTCCCGAAGTCTGGATATGGTATTTCAATTTTTGGCATTTTTTTTCTGCACCATACATATCCCTCATGGCTATGGCCCATATTCTTCTTGCCACCCTTCCTATTACCGTATATTCAGGGTCCATTCCATTTGAAAAGAAAAATGATAGAGAATGGGCAAAGGCATTGATATCCATCCCCCTTGAAAGATAATATTCAACATAGGTAAACCCATTGGACATGGTAAGTGCGAGTTGAGTTATGGGGTTGGCTCCTGCTTCTGCGATATGATAACCTGAAATGGAAACGGAATAGAAATTTCTAACTGCATGATCAATAAAATACTGCTGAATATCTCCCATCATTTTCAAGGCAAACTCTATGGAAAATATGCAGGTGTTCTGTCCTTGGTCCTCTTTTAAAATATCCGCTTGTATTGTTCCCCTGACAACGGACATGGTTTTTTGTTTTATCGTAACAGCTTCCGTTTCGGATGGTTCTCTGCTGTTTTCCTGTTTGAACTTTTCCATCTGCTGGTCGATGGCCGTGTTCATGAACATGGCAAGCATGATTGGGGCAGGACCGTTTATTGTCATGGAAACGGAAGTATTGGGGGCGCACAGATCAAAACCACTGTACAGTATTTTAGCGTCTTCAACAGTGCATATACTCACCCCGGATGTCCCTATTTTGCCGTAGATATCAGGCCTTGTATCGGGGTCGTTTCCATAGAGGGTTACCGAATCAAAGGCAGTGGAAAGACGTTTTGCAGGATAATTGCTTGAGAGGAGTTTAAACCTCTTGTTGGTGTCCAAGGGACCTCCTTCTCCGGCAAACATTCTTGTGGGGTCTTCATCAATTCTTTTTAATGGGAAACCTCCGGCAGTATAAGGGAAATTGCCCGGTACATTTTCATTTCTTATCCATTTTATGACTTCTCCAGGATCCTTGTATTTTGGTATACAGACTTTTGGTATTTTTGAATGAGAAAGGGATTCCGAATAAAGGGGAAGTTTGAATTCCTTTCCCCTTACCTTATAGCTCAGCTCATCCTTTGAATAGATTGATTTTATCTCATCCCACTGAGCAAGAAGTTTTTCCGTTTCCTCGTTAATTTTTGTATGTGGTACTTTGACGCTTTCTTTGAGTTTTTCAATAGCAGTTGAAACATCATTTGACATTGTTGATTCAAGCATTTTTTCAATCTGTTCGAAATGCCAGCGTTGTCTTACTGCCTCGGCCTGTTCTTCGGTTGTCCTATGATATTTTCTCACGGTATCTGCAATTTCCGAAAGGTATCTTGTTCTGTCAGACGGAATTATAATAGTTTTTGATGTGGAAACTCTTGTATCCGTCCTTGGGAAAGTAGATTGAAATTTTTTCCCATCTCTTTTTTCCAGTAAATCGAGAATTTCATGGTAAAATGCAGTTACGCCGTCATCGTTGAATTTGGATGCAATTGTTCCGAATACAGGCATTTTTTCAATGGGCGTTTCCCATGCCTTGCGGTTTCTTTGAACCTGTTTTCTTACATCCCTTAATGCGTCTTCACTGCCTCTTTTTTCAAATTTATTGATCACAACAATATCTGCATAATCCAGCATATCTATTTTCTCAAGCTGGGACGGAGCACCGAATTCAGCAGTCATAACGTAGATTGCAATATCAACGAGATCAATTATCCTTGAATCTCCCTGGCCGATACCGGCGGTTTCCACGATGATAATATCGTATCCCGCAGCCTTTACCACCTCTATTGCCTCGGGAAGGGATGCGGGAAGTTCGGAATGGGCTTCCCTTGTTGCAAGGGAGCGCATATAAACACGGCCAGTATCAATGGAGTTCATCCTTATTCTGTCGCCAAGCAGAGCTCCGCCTGTTTTTCTTCTTGAAGGATCACAGCTTAATACTGCAATATTGATATCTTTCAGATCCATTAGCATTCTTAAGATAAATTCATCCGTAAGGGAAGATTTGCCAGCTCCCCCTGTTCCGGTAAGACCTATCACAGGCGGATTTTTCCCTTCTTTTGCTTGTCCAAGTTTTTCAAGAATCGATTCAATGTTCCCGTTATTTTTTGCCTTGGCTTCCTGAACTGCAGTGATGAAATGGGCAGTAACGTATTTATTTTCAATACTTAATTTCGAATAATCCAGTTTGTCAAAATCAACCGTGGAAAAATCCATTTTTTCAATCTGATCGTTGATAATTCCCTGAAGTCCCATTTGTGCTCCGTCTTCAGGGGAATATATTCTTGTGACACCATATTCCTGGAGTTCTTTGATTTCAGATGGGATGATTACACCGCCGCCGCCGCCGAAAATTTTTATATGAGATGCGTTCTTTTCTTTAAGCAGATCAACCATATATTTAAAGTACTCAACGTGTCCTCCCTGATAACTTGAAACTGCAAGGCCCTGAGCATCTTCTTCAATTGCTGCATCCACAACCTCCTTTGCAGACCGGTTATGGCCTATGTGAATTACTTCTGCACCTGAATCTTGAAGAAGCCTTCTCATAATATTGATGGATGCATCGTGTCCATCAAAAAGAGCCGTAGCAGTGACAATCCTTACTGCATTTTCAGGTTTGTAAATTTCTTCTGACATGCTCATACCCTCTCCTTTTTTTTACTGTCTTTTAACGCCTGCCCCAGAATAAAATCAGTCTGGTACCGGATATAGTTTTCCAAGGTAAATTGCTTTGCAAAATACCATCTGCGGAATGTCCACATATGTCCGAGAACGGATATATTATGTCCCACAAGTTCTATGGTTTTTTTATCAAGTTTTGTTGAAAAATCCCCTCTGTCTGAAAGACGCTGCAAGGCCTGGATAAATATATCTGTAATCCTGAGTTCATTTTCCAGGACTTTTTTCTGCCATTTTTCAGGAAGAAATTGGGTTACCTGGTACATCAGAACAATATGATCATTCATATCGTTGCATACCATGAAATATTCCCTTATTACTTGGGCAAGTGCAGCCTTTCCTTTTCCCGTTCCGGAAAGAGCATCTTCCACAGCCCTTTTAACCTCAACATGAATTGCTTCACATACAAGATAGAGTACATCCTCTTTTGAACCTACGTATTCATACAGAGACCCGATAGAAAATCCCGCGGCCTTTGCTATCATCCTTGTGGTAGTTTTATGATATCCATGTTTTATAAAAAGATGAACCGTTGAATCAACAATCTGCCTTCTTCTTTCCACTACGAGATCGGGATTTTTAATCTGAGTCGGAACTGCATAGATATACGCCGAAGATTTTGCTTTTTCCGCGTTGCTTGTTTTTTGCTTGTTAACGGTCAATTTAATTGCCTTTTTTATATGAAACTCATACCAAGCATCTTTAATTATAAGAGTTGGTTTACCGTCTTTGGCCCATTTTCTGTCATAATCTTTGAATCTTTGAAGCCGTCCGAGAGTCACCAGATCGGCATCATGGCCGTTTATATAGCAATCGTTCTGTTAATGCAATCGTTCTGTTAATGGTTTCAAAATAATTTTTCGTCTCAAAATGATTGAGCGCTCGATCATGTATTCTGATACATTGTTAGTTCAATATTGTCAAGAATTTGTCAGAACTGACATATAAAATATTTGCGTTATGTTGACAGTGCACACAGCTTTGAAAATTTCATACTGAGCATGCGGAATTTAAGACAGCTAAAAAAAATGCTGTGGTGAATGCCAAAGACAAGGGTAATTTTAGGAAAGTTTTTCAGGTAGAAGACCTGCAATGATATGAGAATAAATATTTGAAAAATTAGTGAAGTATTCAAAAAAAAAATTATTATAAAATTATGCTGTACAGGTATTTTGATAAATTACTTTTTTAAAAAGTCCCTCCTGATACCCCATAACCAGATACATATACAGGAGGGAGTAGACCATTATTTGCGTTATGGTTCTTTTTTTATACCAATCAGAATCGTTCCTAATCCCCTTTCGTCTATTCCCCTGAAGTATTGTTTTTTTAAATAAATATCACATGGGGTTGCAGGATTGGCAAATATAATGGAATGATACTGTACATTATTTTTTTGGGGAATATACCTACACCATTCCAATGGAAGATGTGGAATTTCAAAATGACATATTTTTTTCATGATATCCTGGGGGAAAGATATCTTATCTTTGTAAACAACGAAATTTTTATGCATAAACCACACATTCTTTTGATTGGACAATATTTCGATCCTGTCTTTATCCCTAATCTCCTCTCCAACCAGGTCATGTCCCTTTTTCAGTATCAAGGTGGGATGATTACCCCATTCAAAATCCATGTTGGTAAGCGCTAAATAAACCAAATTATAACTCAGAACCTTCCTAACTCCTGTATTGATCACTTTGCCAAGGCCCATCAGAGATCTGTCTTCGGTATCCTGCTCAATATCAAGTATTTTTTGGCGATCTTCATCAAACAAAGGGAAGACGTTCACAACACCCTTTACCTTTATAAAATTAGAAATTATCAATTTATCTGTATCATTTCTATCCATCATGTCCTCACTTAAACCGGTCATGGCCGGGGCAGAAAGATCAGTTTCCGGGAATAACGCAAACTGGATCAAATACGCGAACCCGGGAAGGAAAGCAGTATTGATTTAAGGTATTTCATCTAAAGAGGTAATCAGTTTAATCAAATCAAACACCTTATCTTTACATGCTCTTTCGCATCTTTTGCATGAAACCCCGTCACATAAAGCCAGATCTATTACAATTTCAAACTTTTTTCCCTTTTCCTTTAAATTAAGTGCAGTTTCCCGACATTCATTTATACATGCTGCATCACCAATACATCCCTTGAAAATAATGGACTTTTGATGGCCAATATCGGAAATTATTTTAAGCCCCATAACTCCAAGGTCAGGAATGTCTTTCTCCACGGTTTTGATAACTTCTGGTTGAGTTGTCACCTCCTTTAGAAGGGGAAGGCCGTATTTTTTTAAAAATTTCTGGTATTGTTTTAAATTCATGCCTTCTGTCCAATAGGACAGTTCCAGGATATATACCTTTTCAAACACCTTAGAAGCAGCAAACATGCAATGATGCCTCCGCAGATCATCGGCAATTTGTTTCATATGCCAGATCTCGTCCTCGTTTTTGACCATATCTCTTGCCATGGCCAGAGACGTGTTTCCTACCTGATAAATTTTTTTTACCCCCGGCGGGATCATACCTATGTTCTGGGCTTTGAGGGCATCCACATAGGTTCCTGAAGCTCCTGACATATAAGCAGTCTCAATATCTTCAAGTTTGATCCCTGCCTCCTGACAGAGAGTTATATGACCCGCCCTGACTGCGCCGATGGCTTTTCCTGCTTCCAATAGATCTTTTTCCGTAAATTTGAAGCCATTTGGAAGATGGATATTCCTATCAGAGGTGCTGATTTTAGGGATATGAATGAGCCCGGCATCTATCCCCTCGCTGAGTAAGGCAATAACACCTGTACCGGTTATGCCTACGGCCTTTGATTTTCCCATGGCGATCAGATCACCGGTGTCAGGGTCCACCGTATCTCCCTGGCAGGGCATCATTTCCAGGTTGAGAACATTGGTTTTCAAACTTCCTTTAGAAACATGACTGCTCGATCCTATCCGTCTGATTCCGAGACAGGCTGCGTTTTCATCTGGTTCAAAGTTAACATCTGAGATGGCTCCCGGAAGTGCGAGAAGGCCATCCTCAATTTGCTGTCCCTCAAGTGCCGGACCTGCCGCGGTAGAACCTGTAAAAACGGTTCCTTTTAAAAAAAGCGCCATCTCAGCATTGGTTCCGTAGTCAGTTGTAATGGAAATTTCATTTTTTTCCAGCATTCCGGTCTGAAGCATCATGGCCAGAGCGTCAGCACCGATTTCATGCTGAACCGCCGGAGGAATTAAAATATCTGTTTCCGGTGGCAGGTCAAGCCCCTCAATCTCCCTTGCCTTTACAATCTGGGCATCTCTTGCGGGAGGGATTACACCAAGAGAAGTTAATTTGCGTTTTCCCGCATATGCCAGATCCCGAATTTCGATTTCTTGGAAAAGAGACAACTGGATTGGATTCCCACAAACTGCCAGCCGTATCACCTTATTTTTATCGATCCGAAGATTGTCGATAACCCTGTTAACTGCATAAATTATAATCTTATGAGCCCAGTTTGATCCAACTTCCAGTGCAAAATGAAGATGATCGATGACGTTGGCTCCTGGCAGCGGATGACGGGTGGTAATAGCGGTAGATAAAATAATTCCGTTTTGACTTAGGTCAATGGCCTGTCCGCGAAATCCGCTTGTTCCAAGATCCAGAGCAATACCTATTTGTGTCATTTAATTTCAATAATCCTTTTATTCATTTTTTGCCAGGGGCAAATTCAGAGGGAATCCGGATATGTCCCTGGACTAAGTTCATATTCGGTTCAGGTCATAATAAAAAATGAAAATCATGAATAATTCTGTAATGAACCGCTAAACGGTAAAACCTGACTTTATTAAAGCCCATAGGAAGATGGGTCAAATCCTTTGACATTCTTGTACTTGTCTAAGCACATATCTATAAAGTTCCCCTCGTCCTCAGGCAATGCATCCATATCCTTCATGGCTCCTTCAAGAGCTGTTTTCTCAAGAGCTGTAAGCCGCATTTTGGTATCATTCAGAATGATCGAACCTGCCTTAATGGCTCCTGCCCTGGCACTTGCATAATAACTTTTGTCACGATTGTTTACGATCACATTGCCTATCTCCCAAGCATTATCCGGTGCCAGGATCAGGCTGTGGGAATCCCTGTACATGTCTGAATTGACAAGGATTTCCTTCATCTGTTCCTGATAGCCAAGATCAATTGCAGAATTCAGCATTGCAGCATCGTACCCCAGAATTTCTGCAAAAACCGAACTAGTGGTTGCACCGAACATGTCATGGTATTCTACAGCCTCATTGCTCCACATATCACAAACAGCCATAATAAGATTACTTGCCAGATCTGAATGAGCACACGCACTTGCCTTACCCTCAGTTACAATTGGAACTCCTGCCATGGCCTTGATGATGGGATTCTCATAGGCACAGTCTTTGGTTGGCCCTGTGGCACCACATTCATAGGCTACCAGAGTCCTTGAAGCGGCAATGGCCCTGGCTAATGCAGCAAATACATGGGGGACATCCTTGGAAATCATGCCGCCAGCCATGAACATGGCTGTGTTTGCCTCGGAGCAGTTTGTATCCCCACCTGGGATGCAATTATTTTTGTTACAGATTTCTACGATCTGGTTCCACAGCCATTCCATGTCACGTGCACCCAGAACCCCTATGCCAAAAAGCAGTCCAGCGACATCATTACGGATTATGGCATGATCAAAAATTTCCTTGCCTCCCATGGATTCAATGGAAACAATATCAGCGTACTTGCTGCATTCATTGAAGGATTCTATCATTTCCCTTGTGTAATCGCTGTCACGCATATGAACCATATCGGGTTTACGCAGATCGGCCGGTGTGGAGCGATAAGCTGTCTTCAGCCCATATTTTTCAAAATAGTCATCCATTTGTCTCGCTGTCTGAGCTGCAATTTCAGCTCCCCATTTGGGATTATGAGTCATCTGAAAGATGTGCTCATTTTCTATCTGCAGCGTGGGATGACCGACAATCACCATTCTTTCCAGAGCATCGCCATTGGCTCTTTCATACTCTCTCAACAATGTTTTTAAGGTTTTTTCACTACCGGGTCTGGGGTGAGGGACTACCTCCGGATGAACATACCCCCCTCCGATTTCGATTCCTCTTTTAGTGGTGACTGGTTTTTTGGCTGTACCAAACATCATTTCTGCACCACTGGTGTAAGCCATTTTTTCAATTTTTTTGCGTGCCATGTTTCATTTCTCCTTAATGTTTATTGTTTACCGTTGTTTCAAATAAATAAAAAAGTATCTCTTATTTATATGACCTCCGTTCTTTTTCCATAGTTGAAAACTATTGCAATTGCTGTGCCACATAATCCAATTTGTTTAAGTTGTAACTATCTGAAATAAAAAGAATTATATTTACTAATATTTTTAATCTGCAGGCCGGATCAAGCAAGTGTCACCATAGGTTGCATTGGGTGTTATAAGTGTACCATGAGGTGACAGAGTTATGCCCAAATCAAATCGTAAAACATTTGCCTTTAAAATGGCAACTTTCCGGCGGCCAGAAAGCTGGAACCCAAAGCCCAACCATCGTCCAGACAATCAGTGATATACCCAGAGTTTTGGCAGAGAACTTTTCGTATGCATGATATAGAGAACCGTATAGCCAGCGCAGGCCAGAGCCAGAAAATTGCTCTTACCGATTAACTGAGTGCCACCTTTTAAAACCTGGCCCCCGGTGAAGGAGATGCCCGCCATGATCACGAAGGCTTCGGCCCCCTTGGGTTCTCCCTTGCCCATAAGAATCACAAATGAAATAAGCTGGACATAAATAGCCAAAGAATTTTTGTTCATTTACAAGGCGCATTAAAGGTTTAATAGCAGGCCTATTGGGCCTTTGATGCAACAAAAGTAAATGGACCAAAAGGCAAGCTCTTTTGTTCAGGTTATAAAATTTGCGATCCTAAGTAATAATCCCACCGGAATCCACATAAGACTTATTGCCAAAAGCATAGCTTCTACCATTTCCCACCCCTCAATATTTTTTTTGAAAGGTTGACAGACTATGGGAAAACACTAATATCTAAAAAATCAGGTGTTGTGTTCACAGTTTTTATACTGTGAAAGCCGAAGATAAAGCAAACGCCGGGTAATTCCCATCACCCTGGCAGCTTTCTGTTTGTTTCCGGATGTCTTTTTAAGAGTTTTCATAATAAGTTCTTTTTCCACTTCCTCAAGACGAACTCCGCCATTTGGCAATTCTTTTATTATATTCATAGGTATAGATACCAAATCCGCCTCCGCGCTCACTTCTTTCGGAAGATATTGCAGGGTGATTTCTCTATCTGGGCAGGTGATGGAAAGCAGCACTACAATATTAATCATTTCCCGGACATTACCCGGATAATTGTAGCTGAGCAGGGCTTTTTGAGTGTCCTGACAAAGTAAAGGCATAGGACGATCCGTTTCTCTGAAAATTTTTTCAAAAAAGTGATCAAGTAAGAGTGGTATATCCTCTCTTCTTTCTCTTAAAGGAGGTATATGCAGGGGGATTACATTTAGACGGTAAAAAAGATCCTCCCGGAAATGTCCTGTACGCATAGCTTCCTTTAAATTCTTGTTGGTTGCTGCAATAATTCTAACATCCGTTTTGTAAATCTTATTTCCTCCAACTCTTTGGAATTCTTTTTCCTGAAGAACTCTTAATAGCTTCACTTGAATATCGTTGCTTAGTTCACCTATTTCATCAAGAAACAGGGTTCCCTTGTCAGCAATTTCAAATTTCCCCTTTTTTGAGTTAATGGCCGATGTAAAAGCTCCTTTTTCATGCCCAAACAATTCACTTTCCATTAAATTCACAGGGATGGCGCCACAATTTACAGCCACAAACGGACGGTTTTTTCGTGAACTGGTCTGATAAATCGTTTGAGCGATAAGCTCTTTTCCTGTACCACTTTCCCCCTGGATCAAGACGGTGGCAGATGATTTTTTCAGATTTTTGATCATTTGGTATATGCTATTAATGCTTTTGCTTCGGCCGATAATGCAGCCAAACCGTTTCTTCAGCATAGTTTCCGGTTCATTGTTTAAATTATGTCGATGTTTGATGCCCATCTTTTGAGAGATACTAAACAGGATGGGGTTAATATCCCGTTCCAGGTTTGCACCTGAGAATTTAAAAAATTTACCTCCATGGTACAAAAAAGCATTCAATGGCCCTGTAATCAGGATGGCCGCCCGGGGTACGATCTTTCTGGCCTTGTGCAAAAATCCTCCCCCACCCATATTGGACGATGTCAACCCTGCTATAATAATCCACTTTCCGTCCGATTTTTTCCTGAGCACTTCCAGTCCCTGATGATCATTAAAAACTCTCAGAGTGGAGAAGGCCTTTAACGTTATCAGACGTGGAAGACATTGGAATGTCCTGAAAGGGTCATCAATAATAAGAACCGTAAATTTATTATTATCTACAGGTTTTGTCATTTTAAAATGTCCTGATAATCGCTCATACATCGGTTGAGAGCCCCTGTGATCATTTCCTGATTCAGATTTTTTCCGATAATGGAAATTTTGCTTTGGTTCGCCTGCTTGATCGGTTGAAATGAAATTTCTCTGGAAGCCAGTTCAATGAGCAGCCATTTTTCGCCGATTCTAAAAATGCCCTTTGCCCTGACAATTTCGCCCATTTTTGATTCATAGGTGTCCAACTGCCTGAAAAATTTTTCAAGTGCTTCATTGTCAAAGGATTGTTTATCATAAACCCGGCCAAAGGATTTGTATCCCAGTTCGTCCTTTTCTTCATGTTTATGACTATGTGTTTTGTTATCATTGTGGTGGGAGGCCATGTTTCTTGGGGGAATAGTGGAAAGAGCCTGTTTATACTCTGCCCAGTCCACTATCCCGTATTCAGTCGTCATAATTGTTATTTGGGGATTAATCGCTGATATTGCACTTCGAATTACATGGGTTTTTTTTGTCTCAACTTTGTCACATTTATTCAGAAGAACAAGGTGAGCATTTTCCACCTGTGATTCGACAAAATGACGGTTAGCTTTATATAATTTCATGAAACCGGTAGCATCGGCGATCATGATAGAGTGTATCTTTTCTATGGTGTTCTCGAAAAGTTGCGCTCCAACAATTGAATGCACCTGTTTAATGGTGGCAACGCCTGTGGGTTCGATAATGACTCTGTGGGGCTTAAGCTTGCGGGTAATGTCCAGCATCTGTGCTCTGAAATCCGTTTGAAGAGTACAGCAGATACAACCGCTGGGCATCTCTACTACATTACCCCCCTGACTTGCCAGCAATTCACCATCAACGCCCACTTCACCAAATTCATTTACAAGCACCACTATTTTTTCATCACTTCCCAGTTCTTGGAGAGCGTTTATAATAAAAGTGGTTTTACCGGCACCTAAAAATCCAAAAACTATATCAACAATCATTCCCAATCATTCCTCTTTTTTTTATAAGAAATAAACCGCAAGCCATTGCGTTTATTTAATAATTTGTTGTGAGGCAATCTGGACTTGAATCCAGATCGGCCTCATGGCAGTTAACCATTCCATTTACTGCGCATTGACTCCCAGCTCTCACCTGCAATGGCATCCTCTGCCATTCCCGTTGCCTGGTTGGCTTCTTTACCCCAGATTCCAAGATCATAAGCAGTTACATATTCCTCACAAACTGCTCCTCCACCACAAATAAACGGAATAGGCAAACCTGCTTCCTTGAGTTGGTGGGCTATTTTTGGAAAGGCAGTCATGGTTGTTGTCATTAAAGCTGTTCCGGTGACCATGGCAGGTTTGTATTCTTTACATGCAGCCACGACTTTATCAACCGGGACATCCGATCCCAGATCGATAACCTCAAATCCATTAGCTTTCAGCAGAGCATTAACGATGACCTGTCCAATGTCATGAATATCTCCTTCGGCTGTATGTGTGATGACAGTACCCTTACGATCCATGGATTTTCCCATTGCTTTTTCACACAAATCGATCCCGATGCTCATGGCATCCGAAGAGAGAATAACCTGGGGAAGGAAATAAATCCCATCCGCCCATAACCTGCTAACCTCGTTCATGCCTGCAATCAGGGCATCGTTGATCACCTGAAGCGGTGATTTTACTTCTAAAGCTTTTTTAACAACAACAGAGATCTCCTCATCATCTCCCTCTATGACAAGTTTGGCAATCTCCTGCATTATGGGATCTTTGGAAATAGTTTTAGCCTGTCCTTTTACCTCACCATCAAGATCATAACGTTTAAAAATGTTTGAGAAATCATTTAATACTTTCATTGTTTTTCTCCTGTTCTTGTTAATCGTTTATTTATTCACGCCCCTACATGGGGCGATTGCGACAAATTAATTATTAATAGCCGTTTATGGTCAACACTTAAATTTTGATGGATTTGAGATGTGCCTTAGACGCTACTTCCACCATGGTCAGAAGATTTTCCAGAGGCGTACCCGGAGCAACGGCGCAACCCGGGGCAAGTATCTGAATGCCGTCGGCAATGGATTCCTCACATGTCTGCTTAACTGTTTCAGAATCCCCCATAAACAGGGTGGTCGCAGTATCCACACCGCCCATTAAAATGATCTCCGCTCCACATTTTTCCCTTGCGACCTGTGGTTTTGTAGCAGGTTCTATACTAAGTATATCTGCACCTGTATGCCCCATATAACCGACGATCTGCTCAACATTGCCACAGATATGGAGAATCTTGGGTACGGAGATATCTTCCAATTGTCTGGTCTGATATTCCAGCTCATACTCTATGTAAGTATTAGGAGCAATCAGCGCAGGTGAGGCTGTCATATCTTCACAGGAAATAATATCAACTCCGGCATCTATGAGAGCCATGGCAAGGGCAGCTCCTGCCTTTACCCCTATTTCGAGAAAGGGACGTATCATTTCAGGCTTTCTCAATGATGCCTTGAGAATGGGAATAGTACCCAGAAGAGAACCTGCTATGCTAAAAGGGCCTACAATTCCACCCACAATTGCAACTTCATCACCAAGTTCTTTTTTTAGGATTTTGACTGCTTTCAGCAGTTCCGGTATCCGTGCTTTGGAAAGAAAATTATCTGGAAAAACAGGAGTATCGTCCAATTTATAAATGGGCGGGTGTTCTATCCCGGGAATTGATTCTCCGCTCGGTGTAATTCCGGGTTTTATTTTACAGCCAAGTGCAGCTGCTTCAAAGGTTTGACAGAATGGTACCCTGACAGCGTCGAACCCAAGAACAGTGTAGGCTGCAAGGGCTTGTTTTGCCATGATTTCTCCTTTTTCATGGCCATCCGGCCAGAAGGCCTGCACCTTTTCCATCTGATCATAGTTTACCGTAGAATTTGCTCCGAAGCAGGGCACCCGATCCGGTTCCCGATGATTAATCACACTCATTATACGTTCTTTTGGTGTCATATTTCTCTCCTCTAATCTCCTCAAGTAAATGATAATTCAACAATGTATAGTCATCCACGTTTAGTTTTTCCTGGTATATACTTTGCTGTATCCAAAACAAGCAAATATTATTCTGTACTTAATATATCATCAGAATCTTGATGCCCCTGTGAAAAGTCGAAATTCGTAAAGTCACTATTAATAATTTCAGCATGTTACGACTAAAAAAATGGTGGAATAGGACTTTTTACATGTTCATCAATCTTAGCCTGATAAATTGTTAGTTATGTTCAAGCAGAAAGTATGCCTGGAAAAACCTAAGTTGGAGCACTATAGTATGAAAAGTCATTTTCCACTTGTTTAAACATTTATATTCTGTATTATTTGTAATAATTTTTTCAGGCTGCAATTAATTATTTTACTTGTTTCAATAATTTATAGTAGGAAGCAAATGTTGTGCCATTTTCTGAGAACCAGGATGCCCGTCAGAAATGTGTATCCTGATACTCAACGTCACTGCTTTCTTTCATGGGAAAAAATTATTTCAGACGAGGGGGTCTAACTATGACTTTTAATTTAATTTGGATCGAAATCGGACTTTTATAGTCGGACATATTGTTTGAAACAGACTTGTAAGTCCGTTTTTATTTAAATGTCCGCTTATCCAAGCCATAATTTTTCATTTTCCGCCGGACAGTGCGGACATCAATACCTGCATGATCTGCAGTAAGTTTTATGGAGCCTCTGTATTTTTTTAGGATGATGTTAAGATAATGTTTCTCTATTTCCTCCATTGCCCGATTTCGGATTGTCTTCAGCGATAGTTCCGGATCCACGACCATGGAGGGAGCTTCGGGAAAGGCTAGTTGATTCATGGTGGACAGAAAAGGAATATCCTCAATGACCTGGCCTTGATTCATTATTAAAGCACGTTCCAGAACATTTTCAAGTTCACGAATGTTTCCTGGCCAGGTATGGGACATCAGAAGTGATAAGGCTTTTCCTGAAATACGTGGGGTTGGTTTACCCTTGTCCCACGCCATTGTATTGAGAAAGTGTTCAACCAGTAAAGGAATATCTTCTATACGTTCTCTTAAAGGCGGAATGTTGATGGGCACTACATTGAGGCGGTAAAAAAGGTCAATTCGAAATTTTTGTTGGGAGATTTCAGTCTCAAGATTTTTGTTGGTTGCGGATATGATTCGTATATCCAATGGAATCGATGTGCATTTTTCGTTTCCGAGACGTTCGGTTTTCTTTTCCTGAAGTGCCCTTAGTAGCTTGCCCTGAACAGTTATGGGCATATCACCGATTTCATCTAATAATACGGTTCCGCCCTGGGCCTGCTCAAGTTTGCCCAGTTTTCGCTTGTTCGCGCCTGTGAAGGCACCTCTTTCAAAGCCGAACAATTCACTTTCAAATAGAGTTTCCGGCACGGAGGCACAGTTAATAGCAACAAAGGGATGGTGTTGCCTGTGGCTTTGAAAATGAATCGCACGGGCCACAAGTTCCTTACCTGTGCCGGTTTCACCCGTGATCAACACTGTAGCGTCCGTATCCTTTAAAGATTCGATCAGCTGGAATATCATCTGCATCCTGGGATGCTTTCCAATGATGTTTGAACACTTGTTACGCTGTATCAGAATCGATTTCAGGGCAACAATTTCATTTTTAAGTCTCTGCTCATCAAAAACCTTATTAAGTACATGTAAAAGTTTCTCCGGGGCCAGCGGTTTTTCCAAAAAATCGTTGGCCCCGGCTTTCAGGGATTTCACTGCAGAGGTGATGGAACCATAACCGGTAACAATAATTGTAAGAATATGCGGATTGCGTTTTTTTACTTTTTTAAGTAATGAAAGACCATCCATGTTCGGCAAAATCATGTCAATAATCAAAAGATCGTAAGATCCTTTAATGGTCATGGCGTAAGCTTTTTCCGCGCTTGACGTACAATCAACAGTGTAGCCCTCGTTTTCCAGGATGCGGGCAACAACCTTGGATGTATTGATATCATCTTCGACTATCAGAATTTGCCGGGCTTTCATATTCATTTTATTCCCTTAACTATTTTTCTATTGCTTTCTTTTTTATATGAAATAAAACGCAAACCATTGTGTTTTATTTCTATATTTGTTGAGAAGCGGCTGGGCCAGTCCGGATCCGCCTCATGGCGGTTATAAAAAACTCCAGCAAAGTATCTTTAATTATAAGAGTTGGCTTCGCGCCTACGGCCTATTTTTTGTCAAAATCTCTGATTCTTTGAGGCAGTCTGAGAGTTTTTAAGTCGGCCTCATGGCCGTTATAAAAAATTCAAACTATCAAAAAACATGCCATAAATCAGGTTTGAAAAGAGTTTGAAAAATAATTATCGAATGGGGAGATAGATCATTACATTTGCACCTTTTCCCGCTCGGTTTTCTATCCTGACTCCGCCACCATGAAGCCCTACCACATGATCTACGATGGCCAGTCCCAGTCCTATCCCGTCTTTTTTCCGTGAAAAAAAGGGATTCAGAATTTTTTTTATGTCTTCTTCCGGAATACCCGGACCTGAGTCTTGAAACGATATCTCGGCAAATTCAAGACGGGGGTTGGGACCATGTTTGATTCCAAGCTTGCGAGTGGAAATGCTAAGCTGTCCGTTACTATACATGGCTTCAAGAGCGTTTTTAATGATATTACGATAAACCTGATCCATAAGATAGAGATCAAATTTTGTTAAAGATAAATCAGGGTCAAACGAGGTTATGACTTCCACTTTGGCTAGGTCTGTCCATCCTTTAAACGCCTGAATAGTATCTTTAAGTACTTTGTTTATTGACTCGGAAGTGAGGTTCAATTCAGGAATCCGGGTGTAGTGGATAAATTTATTGATCATCCGGTGTATGGTTTCCACGCGCTCGGTTACCTGCTCGAGCAATGGCCCACTGTCCCCCTCCCCTGTGCCATCCGTGTTTTTAAGCAGATGAAGTACGGCGACAAGGTTATTCAATGGATTGCGAATTTGATGAGCTACACCGGATGCCAGTTCTCCGAGAAAAAGAGCTTTTCGGGAACGATCTATCTCTTCGAGAATTCGTTCCGAAGGAACTTGTATACCTGCTTTTGAAAATGAAAATGGGAGGGTCCCATGGTCGAATAAAAACCGTTGTTCTTTTTCCATTCCAAGAATTTTTTTGGATTTTCGTTTTACCTGGCGTTCAAGATCCCTCATCAGAGATATATTCTCCAGAAAAAGGTTAGTCATGTTCAGTGTAATCATGAAAAGCCGGGATCTGTCAGCCGGGACATATTTTTCCGGAAATCCTATGAGTCCAAGTCCCAGGCATTCGTCTCCGGAGCATAGGGAAAACTCAAATACAGACTTGATTCCGAGAGAATTGAAGCGTTCTTTAAAATAAGATGACAATGAGGGGTCATCAATGGATATGAGATTAAATGACACCCCATCGCAATAAGTCTCCAATTGGGAAAATTTATTTTCAAAGTAATTTTTAAGGCATGGTCCCTTGGAAAGCTGGTGGCCAAGGCTATGTCCATGCTTGGAGTACTGATATCTTGACCCGGCAGACTGGAGTGAGATACATTGATCCGTCTCAGGGAAATAAACATAGCCTGACCTGGCTTTCAGCAGAGGTAATGTGTTTCCGAGTATCCTCGTGAAAACTTTAACTACGTCAAGAGATTGAGTCAATCCCGTAATCACACTGCTGACACAATAGGCTTCTTTGCTTAGATCCGTTACGGTCTGTCGAAGTTCCTGATTAGTAAGTTCCTTCTCCTTAGCCTGTCTTTCTAAGACTTTCAATTCCCGGTTTAACAACACAATGTCCAGGCTGTCACTTAAATCCTGCAGAATGTTTCGAAGTATCCGGTATTGTCTGGAGGATAATATCTTGATGCCGGGATACCCAACGAGAAATGTTCCGGACCATCTATGGGATAAATCAAGGGGAAAACAAAAACCTGCATGAAAGAGATATCTTTGATTAAAACGTTGTAAATGAGATTTGCGATAGTCCAGATCAGTGTCGTCCACCGTAAATTTCCATCTCTTACACTCGCGTGACAAGGTGGCATGAATAATCCTGCAGTGCCGCCTGCAATCTTCGATATGTAAAGTTACGAAACGTGCACTGATAAGTTGTCCCAATCTCTGCAATATCAGAGAGGTAAAGCTTTCAAGGTCGTCTACCTGCCTGGCCAGCATTTGAAGACTCTGTCTGATAGTGTTCAACGTGTATACATTCCTTTTGGCGCAAGTCCACAGTTTACTGCCTGTAATTTTAACATTAAATATATTATATTTATAAGGCTAAAGAGGAAAAATCAATAGACAAACTGAATATTTAATTTAAACTACCATGGATGATATATCTATATTTGCCTTTAATCTGACGTAGCAAAGCATGAAAAAGAGTATTTTATCATTACGCTGTGTATATATTCAATTCAAGCCCATTTTGTACAGCAATTTTAATTATGGTTTTTCGCCGTTTCAGAAAATTTGGAACCCACTGAAATCAGGTTGGCTGAAATTATAATTTACAGGTATTTCAACCATAGTCAGGCCAAATTGAGAATTGCTGCATTTTGTAAGAGAGTACAGAATAAAAAATGCCGGGCAGTTAAATATCTACATACCATCACCCATATTGATTCATTGATCTTGACAATTATAACGCTACAATAGTAATAATTGTTATTATGAAAATTGTATGGATTATCGGTGTAGGCCGGTTCGGGGTGCTTGCTTTCAAAAGGTTGTCAAAACAACACAAAGAGTGGCAGTTTGTACTGGTGGACAAGATTAAGGAAAAATTAGACAGAGTACAGGGACCAAATATAACCCTTGTACATTCCGATGGTATCAGGTTTTTAAAAGAAAATCTTAAACCGGGATCTGAAGTTTTACGGGTCATACCTTCACTGCCCGTTCATCTTGCCTGGGAATGGTGTTCTGCACAAACAGGTCACGATAGTCTTATTAAGGCCCAATTGCCTTTTGACATTGATTCGTTTCTGCCTAATCCCATACATGGCACAGATGGAAATGTTTATGTGAGCAATGCCGATTTTCTCTGTCCTGACAATTGCATAGAACCCAAGAACATGTGTACGGTTACGAAACGCCCCAGAAAGCAGGATATGTTCAGCCGTCTTGCAGAATTACACTATAAAAAATACACTCCCATAGTATTGCGTAGCAGACAGCTGGGGCCAGGCATTGGAGGGTATAGCCCGGCGCAGCTTTTTTCTTTTTTAAACCAGGCAGAGCAGCAAAAAGGGCCGATGCTTCTCTGTACTGCCTGTCGTTGTCATGGTGTTATTACTGCAGCTGATTCTTTATGATTTACTGGTTTTAAGCGCAAAACACCCACTTTTACCTGATTTATACGTCAGGCTACATTGTATCCTAAAGATACTCAATGTATTCCTGTACTTAGAATTTTTTTCCCTTTTCTTGAATTCGAACAAATTGAACATCTTGCAAAGGTATCAGATCAGCCTCATGGCTGTTATATGGCGAAAATACAGTATCAATCCAGTAAAATAATGGAATAATACTTGAACGTATCGGATAGTTTCATGGCTACTCTTGTATCAATGCCAAGTGCCTTTAATGTGCCTATAAGGTCGATATAAAAGGATTCAACCGTTGGCCTTTTTTCCATTGGAAATCTGCATGCCCGTGGGTAAGCACATTCTTTACAAAGCGAGCAAGCCCCGCTGACCAGACTGACTGCTTTATCATACCCTTTTAGAAACAGCATCCTTTCGAGGCTTACAGTGCTTTTCCAATACTTTACCTGGTCTGTCCTGTTTCGATTGCTGTCTTTATAAAAGTCATTACGATTCTGGCTGCCGATCAGCATAAGGGCGGTGGAGTATTCGCTTAAAATTGTTTTTACTTCGTTAAGATCAGGTGTTGCAGGCGGACATGACCAGTTGGATTTGTACTGGGAACAACCATATCTGCATTTTAAATTGACCCATTGGGCTACTACAATATCTTTAACTCTAAAAGGTTGTATGGATTCAAGCCCGTATTGTTTCCCTTTATCATTCAGCAGGCCAAGAGTTTGGTCAGATATTCCTACATTGGATCTGAAGGTGACATGCTGCTCTGATTTTGCCTGTGACAGATAGACAATTTTATTTTTCATTTTTTTCACTCTTTTTTGTTTTAATAGCCCAGCTTTGTTTTTTCAGGGACATTCAATATCCGGAATGAATTTATTTTATTTAATCAAACATATGCTGACATCCTTTGGCACGGCAAGTCCGAGTGCAACTTCACAGACCTTTACAACTGCAACGGGAACAGGGCAGGCCAAGTGACAGCCAGCCTGTTCTGCAGCATTAAAAACAGGATTTTTCGTTAAAGGAATAAAAAGGTCTTTAAGGGAGATATCACTTATAAGTTTTGAAAATTTCTGCACCATGGTACACTCAGATTCCGTGATCATGATTCGTACACTTCTCCTGCCGGCCGGTTCCGCTTCAATTCTGCAGTTAAACCCGCAAACTCCTGGATTTACATTTGCAATAATACTCTCCATAATACCTCCATTATCTGTTGCGGCCGGATCGGGGTTTCCTGCTCCGGCCGTACCTGCTGAGGAAAAAGATGCGACTAACAAAAGCTTTAATTACGGTAAACCATTAATTTTCAGCCTTTGGTTTTACAGGGCCTTTGGGACCCTGATGCAAAATATAATCAGGTACAACACCTTCAAGGTGAGGAAATTCATCTGTCATGTGTGGTATCTGCATGGCTTCCATAAAATC
>Ga0256840_1001639_pt1 | contig 20740 bp, 31 predicted proteins | sample 355202metaG_FD_185969 | JGI IMG/M metagenome (GOLD analysis project Ga0256840, IMG submission 185969) | Hydrothermal vent microbial communities from Mid Atlantic Ridge, Atlantic Ocean - 355-202 | ecosystem: Environmental > Aquatic > Marine > Hydrothermal vents | place: Atlantic Ocean: Mid...
GTCTAATAATTTTTTAGACGATATTTTAAATTTTATTGAAAAAAATAAGACTAAATTTATTTCAAAACATCCTAATATTAATCAGGAACTTATCCTATTAATTTCTCAAATCATTGAAAATTCAAAACGAAAAAGGGGTCGGGTTATAACTATAACTATTCTTAAAATAAAAATCCACAAAACAGCTGGGACATTGCGTGAATTTTTTGAAAAAAAATTAACGCTGTGTCCCTCTGAAGCAAAACACCCAACCTCCATTCCAAACCCAACAAAAAAAACACAAACTTTTTTACAATCCTACCATTGCCAACTTGGTGTTATGTCTGAGAGGGACACAGAACTTACACCCCTCGTATAATACCAAATAGAAAAAAAGCTATAATAAACACAAGAAGAATTCATTAGCATATCGTTAATCTTGAAACAGATGTCCACTTCTTTTGTATTTTTTGTTAAAATACTTTGCATAATTTGCATTGAGAGTTCTCATCAAAGTTGATAGATTTTCTTTTGTGGTTTTTATAAGAAGATGGTAATGATTATCCATCAAACAGTAGTCATGAAGTACCATTTTATGGATAGTAGCAGTTTTGTTAAATATCTGTAAAAACATCTCTTTATCTGCATCGTTATTAAAAATATCACAACGATTTACACCTCTGTTGATAATGTGATGGTAACCAGCTAAATCAACTCTAGGTCTTGTTGGCGCTTACACTCCTTTTGCTTTTATGATTCAGAAGCATATCATAAAAGTGGATATTCAATCACGAGGGGTGTAATTTGTAATTTCTAAGTTTTAGGATGCGCTAAAACAAAGAGAAGTGATGTCAAAACAGTTACAAAAATTATAGTGTAACCTGTTGGTAAATCTAACTGATAAGAGCCAAAGAGTGCCACTACAACAGCAATGCTTCCAAAAACAGAAGCAAAAGTAAAAGGTCTCCATCTTGATTGGTATAGACCTGCGTATGCTGGTGCTATTAAAAGAGAAAAAACAACCAAAACCCCAGCAGACTGCACAGAAGATGTTACCGTAACAGCAAGGAGTAGAAAAAATGTCAGCTCTTTAACAAGCCCTTTTAGCCTTGGGTAGAGAAAGACCATCAAGAGTGCAACCACACTATATAGGCTTACACTACGCACTAAATCATCAGATGATGTAAATAAGATATCAGCAGCACTCAGCTTTGAAAAAAGCTCCGCTCCTTCTGTGCTTTTTGCTAAAATAAGCATAACAGATGCTATGGCAAGGGCATATAAAAGCCCTATAAAGGCCTCTATATTGCGAATCCTTTTTGTTGCATACGTGATAAGAAGCGCGCCAAGTATCGCAAAAAAGAGAGTAAGCGTATTTTGATAAGCTCCCTCTAAAAAAGCGATACTTATCGCCATACCGATAGCCGCAATCTGCCCAATAGCCAAATCAGTAAAAATCACACCACGACGAATTATCTCAAGCCCAAAAATGGTATGCACAAGCACCAAAGCTATCGCTAAGACAAAGGCTGGCCATAAAAGCTCTATCAGTGACATATTCTCTGTGCTATCATATTGTAAAAATCTTCTAAAGTCTCACTCCCTTTTGCCGCACCCACATCATGAGGAATAATTTTCACTTTAGCATCTGTTTTTGAAGCGATAAAGCGAGCTGTTTTTTTCTCATGATAAACATCTTGTAAAATCATATCAATACCCTGTTCTCTCATAAGATTAATAAGCTTCAAAGTATGCTTAGAACTTGGTGAAATCCCTGGAAGTGGCTCTATGGTTGCATAACTTTTTATACCGTAACGCTTCAAAAAATAGTTAAAAAGTTCATGATACTGAATCACTTTTTTATCTTTACATGTAAGCATATTTTTATCTAAGTCTTTTAGATATATGCGCCACTCTCGTGTAAAGTTTTCTAGGTTTTTCTTGTATGTTTGCATATTTTGACTATCTAATTGTGAGAGTTTTTGCGCTACAGCCTTCGCGATAATGAGAACATTATAAGGGTCTAATATATAGTGAGGATTTCCCTCTGCATGAATATCACCAAAGGCACGAGAGACTGAGCTTGGCTTATCAATCATAGCTATAGAGTGAGAGATATCCAAAAATCCTTCTGCTCCCACTTGAATTTTGCCGTTGTTGGCACTTCTCATAAGTGGTGGCAACCAACCAAGTTCTAAGCCTCCGCCATTGATAATCAACAAGTCAGCTCTGCGTAATTTTGAGAGCAATGAGGGTTTTGGTACAATAAAGTGTGGGTCATACTTAGAACTTGCCAAGACATGCACGCTAACCAAATCCCCACCAACTTTTTTCGCAATGGTACCTAAACTTGCATACGTTGCTTCAACTTTAACACTTGCAAATCCAAGTGAAGTAAATAGCATTATGAGTAAAAAACTTTTCATATCAATCTCCTAGTATGAGTGAGCGCCATGTGCGCCTGCTGCTATATTTAAAGAGAGGATGACTTCATTAATATCTCTTCTCTCACCGTTGATAATTTTTGTCTGATCGTAAGAATATTGCAGACGCAAGCGTGAAAATTCAAAAGGTTTATACTCTAACATTGCGCCGTATTTTTGAAGATTATCGCAATCTGTATTAGGAGGCAAGTTTGTCTCATTTTTTGTAATAGCATCATAACGCACTCCTGCGCTATAGTTTTTATTGACCTTATACACTAGTTCGGCGTAAAGACCTGCTTGCTTATCAGTCGTATCTCCTAAATCTTTATTTCTATCAAGATACTCTGCTTGTAGCACTAAAGAGCTGTAACTATCTAACTGTTGGCGAAGTGTAATATCAGCGCCATACACATCTGTTGTATTTGCTGTTGTATTTTTTCCGTGCGCTATACTAAGACCCCCTAAAAAGGAGAATTCATCTGTTATATCTACGCTACTTTTAAGATAGCCTATGTAAAGATTGTTCTCCTCTGTATCACCAAAACTTCTCTCATTTGAGCCTTGCATAGCTTCTACTCCAGCCATAATATAAATATCTGTGGGAAAGAGATATTGCAACTGTACACCTGGATCGCTAATCGCATCAGGTCCAAAAAGTGCTTCGTAGATGATAGGTTGCATATCAAAATTCCAAGAGTGTTGGTGCTTGGAATTGATACGTCCAAAACTACTCTTAAATTTTCCAGCCTTTAAAAAAAGAGCATAAGGAAGCGCTCTTGTCTGTACAAACGCTTCTCCAATCTCAAACTCATTAGGATGCAGATGAAAATTTGCAAAGACCTCAAAATAAGGATCGACACTTGAGCGTATAGCAAATTCTGCGTAGTTGAGATTAAAACCTCTCTCCTTATTGAAAGGGATAGCCGCATCACCTGTCTGTATAAAACCAGGAATACTATAAGTCTCATATTCGGAATTTTTCACATCTCTGCTTACCGCTGACATATTGAGTATCAGTGCCATATCTGGTAGGTAGGCATTTTGTGAAAAACTGGCTGATTGATTTACGCTTGAGCGCTCTTGCGCAACTTTTTCTAAGGCTTGTATCTTTATATCTTGCTGTTGTAACCGCTCTTTTATCTCACTCAACTCCGAATCACTGTAGAGTAGTGAAGATAGTAGCAGTGATAAACTTAAGGTTTTTTTCACTGTTTTCTCCAATTTTGTAGTAGTTTTCTTATAAAATTAGGAGATACGAGGAGGCGCTCTTGCTTGAAGTTTGATGAAGTTTTGACGAGAATAGAGATCTTCAAAAAATGCTAAAATTGCTTCAGATTTTAACTGCAAGTCTGTAAAATATTCAACTGTCTCAGGTATATCACCATTAACTATGTTTGACTGAACAACACATATCTGACAATCATTATGCACTTCAATATCATCATGATGGTGCAAAACACTCAAAAGTGTTGCTACAACAAAAACAATACTAAAATATTTTCTTAGCCATTTCATAAATGAAATTTTAGCATAATTTAATTTAGATTAAAAAAATCTTTGCCAGACCCAAAAAACTTAAAAATCCAAAAACATCCGTAGCGGTAGTCAAGAGTACTGTCGAGCCTACTGCTGGGTCGATATTAAGACGCTTTAGCACAAGAGGAATACCTGCACCAAAACTTCCTGCTATAAAAAGATTGATAACCATCGCTGCGGCTATCACAAAGCCCAAGGTGGTATTTGAGAACCAAAAGTAGGTAACAACACCCATAATAACAGCAAAAAGCAGACCATTAAAAATAGAAACAATAATCTCTTTACTGACCGCGTGACGAGCATTTTCGCTATCAATATCACCAAGAGCTAGACGGCGAACCATGACCGTTAGTGACTGCGTGCCTGCATTACCACCCATGGAAGCGACAATGGGCATTAAGATAGCCAAGGGAATAAATGCCGCAAGAGTATCATCAAACATAGCAATAACTAAAGATGCCAAAACTGCCGTTATAAGATTTAAAAAAAGCCATAGTGAGCGTTTTTTAAAAACACCCAATAAATCATCTTCTTGCTCCGCATCATCATCAACCCCAGCCAAGTTATAAATCTGCTCCGTTGCACGCTCTTCGATAACATCATAAATATCATCTGAGGTGATACGTCCAACAAGCTTGCCTTGCCAATCAAGCACAGGTAAAACAGCCAAGTCAAACTGTTCAAACATCTTTGCAACAACTTCTATATCCTCAGTTGCTTCAATAGCGCGAAACTCTTTTGTCTCTAAAATATCTCTATATGTTTTTGAAAAATCATAAATTATCAGATCTTCTAGCGCTAAGGTCGCGATAAGTCTGTGATGGTCGTTTATGATAAATACTTGATGAATATTTTCGAGTTCACCTTCTAATTTTAGCTGACGAAGACGGTCAACTGAGCTTTGAATAGTCTCATCCATCACCGCATCAAAAAGCTCTGTCTGCATCCAAGCACCCGCTTGATCCTCTTCATAACGGCGAAGCTTATCAATATCTTCTTGATCATCCTCATCAAGTTTTTCAAAAACTTCTACTGATTTTGCCTCATCAACATCTTCAATATCTTGTACCAAGTCCGTCGCATCATCAGACTCTAGCTCATCAATAGCCTCAGCCAAATCATGTGAAGAGAGATACTCAATAGCTGCATCTTTAGCACCTTCTGGCAACTCAAGTAAAACATCTCCAAGTATATCTTTAGGAATTTTATCTAGTGTTTCAAGAAAGGCTTCGGGATCTTTTTTTCGCAACTTGCGAACAAGATAAGCAATCTCACTCGCATGCAGTTCATTTGCCTCTCCATCTTCTAAGAAAAGCTCAAATGCGTGTTGCATCTCTTGGTAATGTTTCATTGCGTAGCCTCTTTTTTCTCTTCTTCACGGTCTAAATAGTAGATATATTGATAATCATCCATACGCTTTGCCTTAGTCTGTGCCTTTACATGGAAGGCGACTTGCGCATCAAGATCTTTTTTGATTTTTAAAAATGCTTTACGAGCCTTACCACTAAGTTTCTTTGTCGTCACCCGAACCACACGAGCAGGATTGATAGCGCGACCATTTTTATAGAGTCCAAAATGCAAGTGTGGACCTGTTGAGAGTCCCGTTGTGCCAACATAGCCGATAATCTGTCCCTGCTTAACATACTTGCCTCTTTTAATGCCCCGACGAAATGATTTTTGATGTGCATAGAGTGTCACATAGCCATCACTATGGCGAATTTTAGTTAGATTTCCATAGCCACGAGTCCGTCCTACAAAGATAACCTTGCCACTTCCTGCTGCCATAATAGGCGTACCTCGTCTCGCAGCATAGTCAATTCCTAAGTGAGCACGGTATCGTTTTAAAATTGGATGATAGCGTCGCTTGGTGAATTTAGAGCTAATTCGTGCATTTTTCACAGGACGCGCAAGTAAAAATCCCTCTACTTGTCTGCCTTTTTCATCATAGTAACGCTCATCACTGTTAAGATAAATAGAGTGCTTTTTGCCTCGCATCTCTATCATAGCAACTTGCAGTGTCGGCATAGAGAAAGGTTTTCCAAAGCGGTATTTTTGATCATATATCATCACCAACTTATCACCCTTACGCAAATCTCGTCTAAAATTGAGAGAGTTTTTAAAGCCATTAACAAAAATCTGTGCCAAAGACTTAGAACCTGTCGCTTTTTGAATGTCATAATAAGGTGAGTTTTCAATTTTTAGCATAAAAGCTTCACGTTTTGTAGTGCTTATAATCGGAATCGCTCTTACATCACACTCTTTCATACTCTTACATGTAAGGTGTAGTTGTAGTTCATCATTAACAGGAATCAGAGCCTGAGTCAGTGAACCATTATCATCGCGTAAAACTTGATAATTAAAACCCGAGCGAATCTCTTCTGTTAGCTTCTGATCTTCTTTATCTAAATCGTAATAAGTTGCTTGTGGTAATTTTTCATGTTCTAAAAAAGTTAAAAAAGTTTCACCCTTTGGCCAGCGTTCATATTCAACCGTGGCAGCAAAAAGGCTTAAATGGAGTAAAAGTAGTAAAAAATATTTCATAATATATCTCTGATTGCAATTTATTTGTGAAAGGGTAGCAAATTTTTACTTACCAAAGTGTATAATCTCTCTATTATTTTACATGTAAGGTACTCAGTGAGACATATCTTTTTTCTTTTTATACCATTTTTTCTTTTTGCTAGTGCTATTGAAACACCACTTCTTCGTGTGCAAGATAAGCAAGCTATTATACATATTAAGGCTATTGATGTTGGAGTGAGTGGCTTTATCGTCCATTATTTTACCGAGAAACATAGTGCGATTATTGCTAATGCGGTAGTAAGCTCTTTTAATAAAGAGGCTCAAGAGGCAACGCTTACTTTAAGTGAGTATGATGGTCTCAGACAAAATTCTTTGCCTAATGGGAAATGGACACCACAAAAAGGTGATATAGCAGTTTTAGCTTTTGCTTACGAGAGAGCATTTCTCATTGCGCCAAGTGAGACAATCTATTACGATATCACCTCTCGTATTCACACTATCGATTGGGTTCACCCTGATAGTTTCGCTGCATTTTTGTCTTATATAGGGCATCCTACGCCTTTGGCTGAAGATATACAAGAATATTGCGCCATAGCTTCATTAGGACTCCTTTATCTCTATAGTGATCAGACACTCTTTACTATTGACTGCAAAAGTCTTACGCTTTTGCAAATCACAGCTGCGCCCATGGAGCTAAAAGAGCAAGAGCTTCCTTTTTATTCTCGTGTTGAAAATATTGAAGCAGATTGGTTTGGCGAGGGCAGTAATAAGCTTAAAAATTATGATCCATATTATATGAAACTTTTAGCAAAAAACAATCCAAAAAGTTTAAAATTATACAACTATATTAAATCCAACGATAACAACTCTACTGAGCTATTAGATGATTTTGACATTAAAGGTAAACAGTGATATATAGACATTTAAGCTATATGGAGCTTCACTAAGATGAATGCCAAGGCACTCTACCAACAAGCAAAATATTATATTACACTTATGGTAGATAAGGAGCTTACGCTCTATGCCGCGAGCTTAAGTTATTATACGATTTTTACTATTGTGCCTCTTTTACTTATTACGCTGAGTATTTTTACTTCATTGCCAAGTTTTCAAGAGCATTATGAGACAATAAAAAGCTTTATCTTCAATAGTCTCATTCCCGTACAGTCTGAGAGTGTTACCGCACATCTGGATAATTTTTTAGCCAATTCAGGAAAACTCGGGGCTATTGGCTTAATTATGGTTATCATCGCAGCCTTGCTCTTTTTTCAAAACTTTGAGTATATCGTCAGTAAAATTTTCAAAACCCGTCAGCGTACCATTTGGGAATCCATCACAACTTACTGGACACTCCTTACTCTCACACCTATGGCGCTTATCGCCTCTTTTTTAATCTCTGCTAAGGTAAATACACTCCTAAACTCTAGCGAGATAATAAGTGGCTGGATTAATCTTATGGCGCTCTTGCCCTACTTTATCATTTGGGGGCTCTTTTTTCTTGTCTTTAAAATTGCTTCCGTTGAGGGAACTGCGACAAAGGCAGCATTTATCAGCTCTTTGATTATCGCCTTTATCTGGAATATTGCCAAGGGTGGATTTATCTCTTATGTGATGATGAATAAAAGCTATGCAACCATATACGGTTCATTTTCAGCTCTGCTCTTTTTTCTTTTATGGATTTATGTTTCGTGGATTATCTTCATCTATGGGTTAAAATTATGCTACCTTATAGATTGCAAGTATTGCAATAGAAATGGCACTGATGATACTCAAAAGCAGTGCTCTCTTAGAGAAAACAGCCAAGAGTGATAGGCTTACATGTAAGGCTAAAACACTCAAACTAATAGAGACAGTTTTGCCTTGTATATCTTCTAGCATTGATAAAAGCAAGCCATCAAACAGACCGCCAAATCCTATTACATGTAAGCCAAGAGATATCACATAAAAAGGCATAAACAGTATGCTCCACACAATAGAGAGCGGATGCCACAGAGAGAAAACTTGGAAGAAATAGAGTGAAATTGGCAACATCATCACATAGACCCAGATAGCTATCAAAAAGAGAAGTTGGTATTTTTTGAGCGTATCAAAATATTGCAAAAACACAAATATATAAAACACCCCACTTACCGAAAGCCAAAAAGCAAATGAGAAGAGCAAAGCAGGCCATAAAGCAAGAAGCAACAATACACTGACACCCAAGTTTTGCATAGAGATAACTTCAATATGACGATCGTACAAAACATAGCCTACTAGCATCATCATAAAAGCGCGCAAGAGTGAAGGTATCGAACCTAAAAACAGAAGATATAAAAATAGTAGCGAAGCAGTTATAAGAAACAGATCACGGTGGCGATGGCGATAAGGAAAGTAGCGTTCTTGCAAAAAGCGGTACGGGAAACTCAATACGCCAAGTAAGAGAAGCGATAAAATTCCAAGATGAAAACCGCTAATGGCAAGCAGATGCGATGCTCCCGAAACTGAGAGTTTCTCTCGCAACTGAGGGCTTATAGGTGAGGCAGTAAAGAGCGCTCCAAAAAGCTCTTGGAGTAAAATATCTTTATGTTGTGAGGCTATAAAACGACTCACTTTTTCATTATTGGCTAATTGAGGCTTTACATGTAAGAGGACACTATGGATATAAAAGCCTTTGAGGTAATCTAAAAAACTTATCTTTTTTGTCCAGATACGAATCAAGAGTGTTCGACCTCGAAGGTTTTTCAGATCTTTCGAGCCTGTAGTATAGAGTGTTTTTCCCTGAAAATAGAGCTTTAAAACACTATATGTTTTCTCATTTTTTGTTTTTACATAGTGGTTCGAAACGCGTACCTCTATCTGCGCATCATCAAAAGTTTTCAATGTACGATATTGATAATATTCAAACGAGAGTGAGACTAAAGCTAGAGCAGAAACTGCCAAGAGAAAGATAATAAAGGAGCGTGTATCAAAAAGTTCAACACGCTCTAATGACATTTAGATAATCGGCATCGACACATTTGGGGGATCTTCATCAATTCCCATCGTTGCAGATTTGGTATCTATATTTTCATAAGAGATCTCTACCCCACCAAAACTAGGAGTATCCACAAAGCGAGTCAATTTTTTCTGAAAAACAAGCTTCACATGCCCCGTCGGACCATTACGCTGTTTTCCGATGATAATCTCCGCATCTTCTTCCTCTTTTTCCACATAAGAGCTGACAAACTCTTTCCCCTCCGCGATAGCCGCTTTTTCGCGCTCTTTCTCCTCTTTGTAGAGATAGACATCATCTCTATAAACAAACAAAATAATATCCGCATCTTGCTCGATAGAGCCAGATTCACGAATATCACTGAGCATTGGACGCTTATCATGACGGGATTCAAGCCCACGATTAAGCTGTGAAAGGGCAACTATAGGCATCTCTAGCTCACGAGCCAACATCTTTAAACCACGAGAGATTTCACTCACCTCTAAGTGCCTATCCTTACCACCCGTTCCGCTCATAATCTGTAGATAATCTATCACGCACATCTCAATTTCAGGATGTTTTGATTTGAGTTTTCGCAGACGTGAACGAAGCTGATTAATATTGACTGAACCTTGATCATCCACAAAAAGTTTAGAGTTACGCATCTGCGTTGTGGCATCTTTGAGACGCTTTTCATCACGCTCATCCAAATCACCCAAACGGAGCTTTGTCAAATAGATAGAGGTTTTAATACTCAAAAGCCGCAACATCAACTGCTCCGCTGGCATCTCAAGAGAGAAAAAGGCGACACCTTTGCCAATATCTAACAGATTTTGTACCATATTTAAGGCGAAAGAGGTCTTTCCCATCGCTGGCCGCGCTGCTAAAATAACCAAATCACCCTTGCCAAAACCCGTTGTCATGCGGTTAAGTTCTGCAAATCCTGTATCGACTCCTACAAGAACGCTATCACCTCGTGCTTTCATCTCTTCTATATATGCAAGTGTTGCATCTGTAATAGTAGGCGCATCTAAAAAGTCGGCACTTTGGTTATCTTGAGTGATTTCATAGAGTTTTTTCTCTACGATATCTATCACCTCTTCACTTGGCAACTCCTCTTCGACTGTGACTCGTTTTATCTCTGTGGTTAGAGTCAATAAATGGCGTTTAAGAGCCTTATCTTTGACTTCAAGTATATAGGCATGGGTGTTGGAGATTGGATTTGCTGAGAGAATTTCAAGCATAATTTTTTCATCAAATTTCTTCTCACGCGAAAGCTCTTTTTTTAAAAACTCCTCATCTATAGGCTTATCTTCACGAACCAAAGTTGTGATAGCCTTATAGATATCCTGATGCGCCGCAAGATAAAAATCCTCCACCTTCAAAACCATCTCAAAATCATCAAATTGAGAAGGCTCAAAGATGATAGAGCTTAAAATAGAACGCTCAAAAGCGAGGTTATAGAGGTTTTCTTCCATTAGTTTTCAGACTCCTCCGCCATCTTCTCAACCTCTAAAACAAATCTATCTACAAGTTCTTTCTCATCTAGGTTGGCTACGACTTCACCCTTTAGCATCACCAAGCCCTTGCCTTTACCATAGGCAATGGCTACATCGGCATGTTTTGCTTCTCCTATGGCATTGACAACACAGCCCATAACAGAGACATCTAGTGGTGCTTTGATATGTTTTGTCCGCTCTTCTACCTCAGCGACCGCTTTTACAAGGTCGGCTTCTATGCGTCCGCATGTAGGACAAGAGATGATATTGACTCCCTCTTTTGCGACGCCGCTATCTTTCAAGATAGCGCGTCCTACTTTTATCTCCTCTTCTAACTCTCCTGTGATACTGACACGCATTGTATCGCCTATGCCATCAAGCAAGAGAGCGCCTAAGCCTATGGCACTTTTGACAGTTGCATGAAAGATAGTCCCTGCTTCGGTAACACCTAAATGGAAAGGATAGTTGTTTTTTGGACGAAGCATTCTGTACGCCTCTACTGTTCGCTCCACATCACTTGCCTTGAGTGAGACTTTGATATCTTCAAAGCCTAAATCTTCTAAAAATTTTATATTATACTCAGCACTTGCCACCATGCCCTCGGCAGTTGCCCCGTATCTATCTTCAAACTCTTTTTCCAAACTGCCTGCATTCACACCGATACGAATAGGGATAGAGCGCTCCTCGCAGGCTTTGACTATCTCTTTGATACGCGATTTTTCACCAATATTTCCAGGGTTGAAACGGATACAGTCCACACTTTGCGCCGCAATAAGTGCGAGTTTATAATCAAAGTGAATATCAGCAATAAGCGGGATAGAAATCTGAGACTTTATCTCTTTGAGTGCAAGGGCATCTTCCATCTTTGGCACAGCAACCCTCACAATATCGCACCCCACAAAGTGCAATCGCTTAATCTGCTCTAGCGTTTCTTGTATATCATGTGTCTTAGAATAGGTCATAGACTGCACAGAAATAGGCGCATCTCCACCAATGGCTACATCACCGACATATATTTTTTTTGTTGGGTATCGTGTAATCATTTTTATAAAATCTTTACTAATGTTGCAACGATGGCAGCCTGAGCAACAAGCATTCCTGCTACCCATTTAATGATATCAATTTTAACATCTATGATATCTCTTTTTGTTGCCAACTCCTCTTTTTGTTGCTCTATAATAGCTTGTGTATTCTCTTTAAATATCTCTGAAATGACCTGAGCAGCCTTCTCGTCAATATTTACATTTTTAAGTTTGGTATAGATGTCCAAAGTATCAATTGTCACTTGCATATAAATCCTTTCTGATTATGCTTGGGTATCGTGTCATCATTAGTGTTGAAAATCTTTCTCTACCATAACTGTTCCATAGATTATAGCCCCAAGAACAAACAGAGCCAATGCTACATATATAACTGTCGCAATCATCTTATCTCCCTTAATTTTCTTATCAATTTATGCTTTCTTTTTGCAAGTACACCAAACACTATAACTAGTATTACAATGAGAACAGTACCAACAGAAAAAGAAATTCCATAATTTCCACTATTAAAAAGCTTTGCAACACCCGAACCTAAGGCAATAATCATAGCAACTATTAAGCCAAGATAAAACCTTAAGCTATTAATTTTCTCTTTCTCTTCATCAAGTTTTCCCATAAGCCATTATACCATATCAACTAAATTCTATAGGATCCATATCCACTTGCGCCAAAGGATTTTTACTCGCTTGTATCACTCGAAGCAAGGAGGTGCTTTTATCGGCGCGCAGTAAAATCTGAAATCGGTACTTGTTCGCGATGCGCTCTATGGCTGAAGCACCTGATCCTACTATCTCTACCTCGCTGTATTGGCGTATCTTCTCTAGCATTGTATGCATCGCCTCTTGGGCTTTGTCTTTTTTAGCATGTGCAAAAAGAATGCGTGCCAATTTTTTATAGGGTGGATAAAGATTGAGGCGAACTTTTTTTTCATCTTCTAAAAAGCTGTCAAAATCTTCTACATATCTGCTAAAAAAATGCTGATGAAAACTCTGCACAATAACTTTTGCATTATCTCTTCTTCCTGCACGCCCTGCTATCTGAATAAGCAATGCTAAAGTCTTTTCACGAGCTTTGTAATCAGGCAGTTGTAGCATATTGTCCAAGCCCATAATAAGCGCTAGTGTCACATCATGATAGTCATGCCCTTTAGAGAGCATCTGCGTACCGACAAGTAGATCTACCTCGCCATTATTAAAAGATTTGAGTGCTTTTTTGAGCTTATTTTGCGTTGTAATCGTATCACGGTCAAACTGCAAAACTTTTAACTCTGGCTGGTTTTTTTGAAAATACTCCATCGCCTCTGCCGTGCCTAAACGAGAATTTTCTAACATACCAGAGTGGCATTTTGGGCAAATTTTCGGTATGGGTTCCATATAGTTACAGTAGTGACATTTGAGTGCATTACTCTTTACATGTAAGCTCATTCCCACAGAGCAAAATGGACACTCCAAAGTATAACCGCAACTATCGCAGATCATATATTTAAAATTTGCCCGTGTGGGAATAAACAAGATGCCTTGGCGTTTTTGCTCACAGTTTTCTCTTACTGCCTTATCAAAAAGCGGTGAAAGTTCTTCTCGTCTAGGTTCATAAAAAAACTCTTTTTGACTCTTATAAAAACCACCTTTAAGCCGAAAATGAGGAAATTTCACATAAGAGCTCAAAGAGGGCGTAGCACTACCCAAAACCACAGGAATACCCAATTTATTTCCCATATATATCGCCAAATCACGCGCGTGATATCGTGGGCGTGATGAGGATTTGTAACTATCATCATGCTCCTCATCTACGACAATAATGGCTAGATTTTCTATAGGCAAAAAAAGAGCTGAGCGTGGCCCAGCGATAATCATAGCCTCACCACTTCTAATCTTCTCTAAGCTCTTCTCTTTTTGTTTTTTTGTCATTTTAGAGTGCCACAAGACAAAAGAAGAGCCAAAATGCTCCTCAAAACGCATCTGCATTTGAGGTGTGAGAGAGATTTCAGGAAGCAAAAACAGAGCTCTGCCTCCCCTATTTGTAAGAGCATGAAAATAACTCATATATATCTCTGTTTTTCCCGAACCAGTATCGCCAAAAAGCAGAGAGATGGGGTGTTTTTTTATAAAAGCGAGTGCCTCCATCTGTGGCTTCGAGAGGAGTATCTCTTTTTTGCACTCCAAGCTCCTTTCTTTACATGTAAGTGTCTTATCAAATGGAGTAAAAAGTGCCAAAGCCTCCCCTAAAGAAGAGAAATAATAATTGGCAATAAACTTTGCTATTACAACTTGCTCTTGTGAAAAGAGAAGGTCTGACAACTCTGCAATCTCTTGCGTCTCATAAGAGGGTTTTTCTAGCTCTTTTAAAACAAAGCCTCTTTTAAGAGTGCTTTTTAGAGGAATCTGTACGAGTCTTAGTAGTTTAATTGGCTTGAGTGAGTGGTATGTTAAGGGCTCCAAAGGAGAAGCCAAAAGGGCGATGGAGTAGTAGTGTATCGGCTTCATTATATTGAAAATATAAGCTCTCTTTTCACAATGATTTTATCGAAGCAGAGAGATACACTCAGGGCTTGTTCCACAACTAAATGTACCACTACTTGCAGTATAATTGAAATCCACTAGAGTTCCAGCTACATTCACAACATACTGATTTACCCCTTTTTTAATCCAATGCCCTGAAGTAGGCTTATCGCTCGATTCTTTTGTAGTGTATATTGGGTATTGAAGCAAGACAACATTATCAGTTCCCGTACCATTACCATCAAAAAGAGCCACATCAGCCGTATTGGAAGCAACATTCTTGTCAAGTCGTGTTACATAGTTACTCTGCCCTTTAAGAAGTCTTATCTGTCTCTCGCTTACAATAGCGCTACGAATGGAACTTACATCAGAACGAATTTTTGCCACCTCCGCATCATCACGAGTTGCAGCCAATCTTGGAACAGCTATCGCTGCTAAAATACCAAGAACAACAATCACAAAAACAAGTTCTATCATGGTAAAAGCTTTTCTCTGGACTCTTCTTTTCATACTCTTTTCCTCGTGGTGAAATTAGTTGATTATAGCATAAGTTTGATAATGCTTGCTTTTGTGTCTGGACAGTTTTTTTAGAATGTAGAGTTTTGAGGTTATCAGTATGCGTTTCCAACGAGGACGCTGGGAACGAGTAAAGATTTGGTAGTGTTGCTAAATCCTTTTTTTAATGTCTGACCAGCCATCCATTCTAAAGCCGTGTACACTTTTGACACACTCTTTTAAACCCTCTATAGTAGATAGCTCATCAACAGCATCAAATATTGAATCTATGTCATCCTTCTCTTCAGTTCTATATACCGAACCTTGAAGTCTAATAAATCCTGCTCTATACATAGCATCTTCTATCTCTTTATATACATTTGTTAATCTTAAAGTTGCTTTTTTTAAGGCTTCTATCTCATCAAGCTCTGGAAATTTTTCTTTTATAAAATCTTTATAACAGTTCGTATCTATATCAAAAGCAATTCCATAAGCCATGGTTAAATCCTTTAGTTATTTTAAGATTGCAACACACAATATCATTTTTTTTGATTTGTATCTTAAATTTTGCAAGTATTATAGTGAAAAAATGTAATTTCAGCAAATCTTGAAGACATTGCGTAAGTTTTATAATGCTTGTTTTTTCGTCTAAAAAGTTTTGGTTTTTTGTTGGATTTGGGTATGCATTCCCAACGAGGACATTGGGAACGAGCAACAAAGTCCTCTAGGTGCTCTTATGCTGCAAATTCAGAAAGAATATATAATTTATTCGCAATTTTTTTTGCTTTATTAATATTGCCACTTCTTAGTGCCTCTCTTATCGTGTCTATTTTCAATGCATCATCTAATGACAAATAAGGTGACCAGTCATCCTCAGCAGTATTGATAAGCTCAACCTCCACTTCTGCGATATATTTTCCTTCATGTAACATCTTTGTATGTTTTCTGCTATGCATTTTTTCTCCTAGTAAAAGTCTTGTCCCATTTATTTTTGCTTGGTATATATGCTGTTATAAGCACAGCAGGTTCAGTTTTACCTTTGGGTATTCCCCAAACTGTATGGATAGGATTACTTTTTCTATCCTTTTGCAATAAAAGTACAGAAGGACCTTTATATGCGTTTGGATAATCTTCCACGACTATTGCTTCTAAAATGGAGTCAATAATATCACTCACAAAGAGAGCATCTTCTGCCAATTCATCATATCCATGACTAGAAATCAAAACATTTTTACTAGCTACAAGCTCTTTTATCGCTGTCAATGTTTGACTCTGTATATCAAGCGCATTCATAGAGAGTATTGTATCATATATCTACATGTAAACGAGTAAAAAAATAGCTGTTTTTTGAGTTTGGGTTGAGTATGCGTTTCCAACGAGAACGTTGGGAACGAGTAAATGTCATTTATAGTTCCTTAAAGATTTAAGTTCGTGAAACTTCATAAGCACCGTAGGCAAATGCCACTATAAAGAATGTTGCTGTAATAGTTATAACTACTGTTTCCAATGTCATACGATATCCTTTAATGCATCTGTTTTTTGATGTAGTTTTTTAGCTAAAAATATAAATATTACTAATAATAAAATCAACAATACATTCCCCATAAAGAATATATAAGAAAAATCTTTACTTGCAAACATCTTACTTACACCTGATCCAATTGATATAATCAGCGCAAGACACATCGTCATATAAAGTCTTATATTGTTGATAAAATCTTTTGCTCTATCTAAGTCTGCCATGAGAAATTATAGCATAAGTTTGATAATGCTTGTTTGGCAGTTGGGATATTGCGCTGAGTTGGTGATGGTGGAATTGTAAAAAGTTTGGGTTGTTTTGTTGGGTTGGGGCTGGATATTTGGTGTCTTGTTTTAGAGGGACACAGCTTTAATTTTTTGGGAAAAAATTCAAGCAATGTCCCAGCTTTTTTGTGGGTTTGAATTTTTTTATTTTTTTGGAATGAAGAGTTTTTTGAGGTTAAATTAGTATGCATTCCCAACGAGGACGTTGGGAACGAGTAAAGTAAGAAAGTAGTCTAATAAACTACATTTCTACCTTTAAGAGCTATATTTTTTTCAGGTACTAACGCTTGAGCGCCATCACAAATTTTTGCATTTGCAAGCGTTGAGTGTGTTACGGTAATATTATGATCAGCGGTATAACCTACGTGCATACAGTCGCCAAGAGTACCATCATCTTTTTTTACATTAATTGTTAGTACAGCAGTATTAGCAGTTCCTAGAGCTATTGGAGTCCGTACACTACCACCCGCTTCAAGAGCTCTAAATGAATTTGACATTTTACTCAAATTTGCATCAATTTTATTTTGAGCTATAACATATGAACCAACTTCAGATAGACCAGTAGTGATTGTTTGTGCAAGTTTAGAAACCTCAGCATCATCACGCGTCGCAGCCAATTTAGGAATGGCAACAGCTGCCAAAATACCGAGAATAACGATAACAAAGATCAATTCGATCATAGTAAATCCAGAACGTTTCATAACGTCCTCCTTGTAATTAAAATTTTAGATTACACTAGTAACCTTAAAATGTAGTATACGCCTATTTTTCTTTTGTTTTGCTGAGAGTTTTTAATTAATTTATGCATTCTCAACGCGGGAGCGATGGGAACGAGTAAATTAGTTATTCGCAATTGAGATTATATTATATTTTTCATCTCTATATATTTTTTCACTCGCAAAAGTATCTTCTCAATTTCTACAAAAGCATCTATAGCTAGTAGTATGCCCTCTACAATCTCTTCTTCATTTGATGGATACTCATGTGTAAGTTTATTTCTTAATTTTCTAAATTGCATCCATCTTGTAGAGTCTTCGAGTATGCCTAACTTTTCTAGTTTGTCTAAAACATCAAGCAAAGACATATCATCTCTATATTCTCCTAGTTTATCTAAAAAAATACGAAAAAGCTTATCACCCATCATATCTTGAAGTTTTACAAACCTATATATAAAAGTATCAATTGTTTTTACTTTTTCAAAATCTTCGAAAGTTTCTACGCCCAAACTCTCTTTAAAAACACAAAGCTCATCTCTTGCCAATTTTGCACGCGATAGATGTAGATTAACCTTGGCTAATATATCTTGCATCATAAGAGTATCGCCTCTTTTTTTATAGTATTAAAAAAATCTTCTCTCTTCTTCTTGGGAGTCTCTATTATTAGGTCTATTTTCCTAGAAATACCATGAAGTTCAAGTTGAGCTAAGAGAGAAATTTCATCCTTGAGTGTGATGTTGTGAAGTGTTTTTACAAATATATCTATATCTCCACCTCTTTTTTTATCATTCACTCTGCTCCCAAATAAAAAAATTTTTGCATCTGAAATTTTAGACAAAAGAGTCGTTTTTATTATCTCTATATCTTCTTTTTCTAGTCTCATCTTAATACCCTCGTATCAAAAATAAAATAGATCACAAGCCACTCCAAATAAACTCAAAATCAAAATCTATAGAGCACTTAGAGAGTTCAAAAAGATAGTGTTCATCATGGAAATCGGCAATTTTTCGGTATTTTCCCTCTATAAGTTTATATGATTTTACTTTTTTGGATTTTGGATAGACGAGGTTGTAATACTTGACTCCCTCTTTTTCATAGAGGGCAAATTTGAGTATCTCATCCCTTTTAGATGTTGCTTTTGAGCTGACTTCAAAGATGATTTCAGGGGTACGGGTGACTCTAGCCTTTGGTTTATAACAAAGCACCATCACATCAGGGCGAACAACGGTATCATCTGAGAACTCTACATCAAGCTCAAAGACCGCGCTACACTTTTTACACTCATCTAAGGCTTCATCAAGTTGTCTCGATATTTTCATACTAATACTTTGATGCTCAAAACTAGGGCTTGGTGCCTTAGCATAAGCATCACCGTAAATCAACTCCCAATCCCCTTCCCAAAGCTCGTAATCATCTACACTGTATCTCTCTTCATACGCTAATGCCGACATCTTTACTCCTTTGGAATCTTCTCTAAAAGTGAGAGTATCTTCTGCTCATCTTGATAGAGTGCATAACTTTTTTGCACATAAGCTTGTAGAAGCAGTTTTAAGTCATTGTTTCCATTAACATTAAAATCATTTTCCATCTGCTTTAGCAAAAAAGGGGCAAATGCTTCATCAATATCGATATCGTAACGCTTAGCGTTTACGGTGAGGTTTATTTTTTTTGGCACTAGTGATGTCTGTTTGTTTTAGGTGTTTTGATATATAAAATATAAGCACCAATTATATTAATAATTCCAATTGTAGTTAAAATAATTCCAAAATTACTCATTGTTTTGTTTTCCCTGTGCATAATTTATAAGTACAATGGCTACTGCATATGTCCCTAACCAAAATATTATACCACCAAATAAATCATTTTGATTACTTGTAAGCCAAAATGATTTTAAAAATACAAGTGCAGTCACAATATTTGCAAATGCAAAAAGTGCTTCACCTGCTTTTTTAAGTCCTTGCATAATTTTACCCTAAAATACTCTCGATTTTAGATACTATCTCTTCAATTTCCAAATCTTTCATCGCTATCTCTTCACGAAGTCTCTCTATCTCAGCCTGTTTTCCACCGTTTTCATTACGAAGATGCTCAACCTCCCCTCTGATATCATTATATCTCTGTACCACCTGATTGACTCTGTCACTTAGCTTATCTATAACATTTTGCTCTTCCATAAAAATCTCCTTTTATTATCTTGGCTATAATTTTAGCATAATTCTTACATGTAAGGGTCTCTATTTGAGAATGTTTAAGCCAAATTGAGTGAAAATTGTCAAACACTTTTTAATTATTTGGCTATAATCTTACAAATAACTAACAGGAGCTACTAAATGAGTAATTTGCAAATAATTGAAGAAGCCCTTCAGCTCACTCCTCAAGATAAATTTTTAGTTGTTGATGCCCTTTTAAAAAGTTTGGACGAACCAGATGAAAAACTTGATACTGTTTGGGAAGAAGAATCAGAAAAAAGACTTCAGACATATAAAAATGGCAAGATAAACACCATCGCTTTTGAGGAAGTTTTTGACTAATGAGAGTCGAATTTTTACTAATTGCAAAATCTGAACTTGATGATGCAGTGAAGTATTATAATTTACAAGTTGATGGTCTTGGAAATAGATATAAAAATGAAGCACAATCTACCATAAAGCGTATATCTATTTTTCCTATGGCATATATTGAAGTGAGGTCCCAAGTGAGAAGGTGCATTATGCATAAATTTCCCTACAGCATCTACTACTCTATTCAAGAAAATATGGTTTTAATATTAGCAATAGCACATCAACACAGAAAACCTGACTATTGGATAAAAAGAGTAGTGTATTAATGAAAAAAAAAGCAAAATTCAAAGTAGAATCTCCCTACCAGCCAGCGGGTGATCAACCTAAGGCTATTAAGACTCTTAGCAAAAGCATACTTGATGAAAATCGTTACCAAACCTTAGAAGGTGTGACTGGAAGCGGAAAAACACACACTATGGCACGCGTTATAGAGAATGTAGGTATGCCAACCATCATTATGACGCACAATAAAACCCTTGCCGCACAACTTTATAGCGAATTTAGATCTTTTTTCCCTCATAATCATGTGGAGTATTTTATCTCCTACTATGACTACTATCAGCCTGAGGCGTATATTCCCCGTCAAGACCTTTTTATAGAAAAAGATAGCTCTATTAATGAAGAGCTAGAGAGACTGAGACTCTCTGCTACGGCAAATCTGCTAAGTTATGATGATGTTATTGTTATCGCTTCGGTCTCTGCGAACTATGGGCT
>Ga0256840_1001640_pt1 | contig 20719 bp, 16 predicted proteins | sample 355202metaG_FD_185969 | JGI IMG/M metagenome (GOLD analysis project Ga0256840, IMG submission 185969) | Hydrothermal vent microbial communities from Mid Atlantic Ridge, Atlantic Ocean - 355-202 | ecosystem: Environmental > Aquatic > Marine > Hydrothermal vents | place: Atlantic Ocean: Mid...
GGCTTTGTAGATACAAAAAAATATACCGATAGATTAGCAGCAGTAGAGAAAAAAACAGGTCTGAAAGATGCCATTACAACGGTTCACGGAAAAATTGATAATCAAGATATTGTAATAGCTGCCATGAATTTTGAGTTTATCGGAGGTTCCATGGGTTCTGTTGTTGGTGAAAAAATTGCCCGAGCCATTGATTACAGTATTAAAAATAAAATTCCGTTCATGATTATTTCAAAATCAGGAGGTGCAAGAATGATGGAAGCAGCTTTTTCTCTTATGCAAATGGCAAAAACAGCTGCAAAATTAAATCAACTATCCAAAGCAAAAATTCCGTATATATCTTTATTATTAGATCCAACCACAGGAGGAGTAACCGCCTCATACGCAATGCTTGGAGATATTAATATTGCTGAACCCGGTGCTTTAATAGGATTTGCAGGACCAAGAGTTATACGCGATACCGTTGGACGCGATTTGCCCGAAGGCTTTCAACGTTCAGAATTTTTGTTGGAACACGGGTTTTTAGATTATATAGTAGAACGAAAAAACCTTAAAGAAACGTTATCCAAACAATTAAAACTTTTTGCAAACTAAATATATAATTAACCAACCAATTAAATTTATACTATGAACCGCCTTTTGTTTTTAACATTAATAACTTTTTTTTCTCTATCAATTAATGCCCAAGACAATATAGAAACTTTAAAGTTAGAAATAAAAAGTGAAAATGTTTCAACAAATATTAGAGACGGTCAGGCAACAGCAATCGTAACAGGAGGAAAAGCTCCTTATATCTATAAATGGTCAAAACAAAGCACCGGTTTAAAAAGCAATGTATCAAAAGCTTTGCTCGAAGGTACAGAATATACTTTAACAGTTACCGATGCGGATAATAATACAGTATCCAAAAGTTTTACAATAGAACCGGAATCAATAGAAGAAAAAATAGATGCATTTTTTACTCCTCCCGTAAATTTTATGGCAAGTTGGTTAATGGCTGATATTTTTGCAAAACTAAATTTATACGACCCTACATTGCACGATGATAATGGGAACATATTAAGACACCCAAACGGCGATCCCCAAAAAATGAAAATCCCTTTTGTTGTAGTATGGCTTGTTTTAGGAGCACTTTTTTTCACAATTAAAATGAAATTTGTAAATATCCGTGGATTTAAGCATGCTATTGAATTAATAAAAGGAAAATTTGACAGTCCTGACGACAAAGGAGAAGTATCTCATTTTCAGGCTTTGGCTACAGCTCTCTCTGCTACTGTAGGTTTAGGCAATATTGCAGGTGTGGCTATAGCAATTACCGTAGGCGGACCGGGTGCAACTTTTTGGATGATTATTGCAGGATTATTAGGTATGTCCTCAAAATTCACAGAAGTTACACTTGGTGTAAAATACAGAAATATAAATGAAGAGGGAGAAGTATCCGGTGGTCCGATGTTTTATTTAAGTAAAGCACTTGCAAAAAGAAATTTAAGCGGTTTAGGAAAAGTTTTGGCAGTGATATTCGCAATTCTTGTAATTGGTGCATCACTAGGCGGCGGGAATATGTTTCAATCCAATCAAGCATTTGCACAAATTTCTTCAAAGTTCCCGCAAATAAGCTCATACGGTGCATATTTTGGGATAGTTCTTGCATTTTTAGTAGGTATTGTAATCATTGGTGGAATTAAAAAGATTGCTAATGTTACCGAAAAAATTGTACCTTTTATGGCTGCATTATATGTAGGTACTGCTCTTGTCATTATATTCATGCATTACGACCGGACTTTTGAGGCTTTTGCATTAATTTTTAACGGAGCATTTGAACCGGATGCTTTAAAAGGTGGAGTAATTGGTGTTCTTATCGTAGGTTTTCAACGTGCATCTTTTTCTAATGAGGCAGGCGTAGGTTCAGCATCAATTGCCCACTCGGCAGTAAAAACCGAAGAACCGGTTAGTGAAGGAATTGTAGCCCTTCTGGAACCATTTATTGACACCGTAGTAATTTGCACAATGACTGCTTTAGTAATAATTTTTTCAGGATATTATGACCCATCAGTTGCTGCAGGATTAAATGGAACACAACTAACCTCAAAAGCATTTGAAGAAATATTTTGGTGGTTTCCTTATCTTCTAATTCTGGCTATTTTATTATTTGCATTTTCAACCATGATTTCATGGTCATATTATGGTCTTAACGGATTCAAGTACCTTTTTGGAAAATATATTAAAAATGAAAAATTATTAAAAAATATATATTTTGTAATTTTTCTAGCCTTTATTGTAGTTGGTTCATCGGCTCATTTGGGAGCAGTATTGGATTTTGCAGATATGATGATATTAAGTATGGCTTTCCCGAATATTTTTGGACTATTTATTCTTGCAGGTGAAGTAAAAAACGATTTAGGTGATTATTTCCGAAGAGTGAAATCAGGAGAAATTAAAAGATTTAAGTAAAATTGAATCTGCCGGAGGACATAAAAGACTTTTTTTACTTCACGAAAAGTGAACGAAACGGTATCTTTTTCCTCATTATTCTTATCTTTTTAATCATTATTATTCCTAATATATATTTCAAATATCTGTCCGATACAAAAACAGATGCCACACAATTTGATACTGAAATAGAAAAGTTTGAAAAATCATTACAGTCAATAAACAAACAAGCTTATCAAAACCGCTTAGACAGATATATTTCTGAGCGCTATGATACTTTGGAGCTATTTTATTTTAACCCCAATACCACCACTGACAAAAGTTTTAAAAAGCTTGGATTAACAGAAAAACAAATAGCTACCATCAGAAATTATTTAAAAAAAGGCGGGAAATTTTATACAAAAGATGATTTTAGAAAAATATACGGAATAAGGCAAAGCCAATACCAAAAACTAAAACCCTACCTTTTATTAGCTAATAAAATTACGAATAATAAACCAAAAGTTACAGAACAAAATACACCAACAGATTCATTATTTTATTTTGACCCCAATACATTATCGGCTGAAAATTGGAAAAAACTTGGTTTAAACAATCAACAAATCAATATAATTGTAAATTTTCGTAATAAAGGGGGTGTATTCTACAAACCCCAAGATTTTAAAAAAATATATGGTATTAGTAATGAAACCTTTAATAAATTAAGTCCTTATATAAAAATCGAAAAAAATCAAATCAAAACCACAAAAGTTATAACACCTTTATCTGTTGATATTAATAGTGCCTCACATGAAGAACTTACCCGAATTAATGGCATCGGAGATTATCTTGCAAACAACATTATTTGGTATAGAAAAAAATTAGGAGGATACATAAAAAAAGAACAGTTACTTGAAATAAAAAATTTCAGAAAATCTACTTTTGAGAAAATTAAACCCAATATTATTATTGATGCCACAAAAATTAAAAAAATAAACATAAATTTTGCCGAAGTAAGTGATTTAGTAAAACATCCCTACCTAAACTATAATCAAGCAAAAGCAATTGTAGCTTACCGAACAAAAAATGGTGCTTACCAATCAATAAATATTTTGATAGAAAAGAAAATACTCCCGGTTAATACATTCAATCAAATAAAAGAATATTTAAGCATTTAATAAAGCCTTAAATCCTCAACAATTTTTTATTTGCATAAGCAAAATTATTTCCATGCATTTTATACCTTATATATTATATACCTAAAAATTTTCATTTCAAGTTTGCGTATCTTATATAATTTACTTAAAATTACAGAAAAAACCAAACCTAATATTAATAATCATGAATTTTGAACTTACCGAAGAACAACAGATGATTCGGCAAACAGTCAGGGAGTTTGCCGAACGAGAAATTAAACCTGTAGCCAAAGAATTAGATGAAAAGGCACAATTTTCTATTGAACTAACAAAAAAAATGGGAGAACTAGGCCTTTTTGGCATGTACTTACCCGATAAGTATGGAGGTCAAAACCTGGATACCTTATCCTATATTATAGCCGTTGAAGAAATTGCCAGAGTAGATAGTTCGCAAGCTGCAACCTTAGCAGCACACAATTCGCTCGGCATAGGACCTATTTATTATTACGGTACAGAAGAGCAAAAAATGAAATATTTGCCTCAATTATGTACCGGTGAAGCTCTGTGGGCATTTGGTTTAACAGAAACTAATGCAGGCTCTGATTCACGAGGAACGAAAACCTTTGCAGTACAAGAAGGCAATAGTTGGATAATTAACGGTTCTAAAATATTTATAACTAATGGCTCGTCCCCAATATCAATGGGCGCAACAGTACAAACGATAAGCAAAGCAGACGGACAGAAGAAAGAATTTACTACATTTATTGTTGAAAAAGGTACAGAAGGATTTACTAGAATACCCATGCATGGAAAAATGATGTGGCGTGCCTCAGATACAGCAGAACTGTATTTTGACAATTGTAAAATACCTCAAGAAAACATGCTTGGAAATCGAGGGCAAGGATCAAAAATAATGCTCAGCACATTAGACAATGGCAGACTTTCAATTGGAGCAATGGGCTTAGGGCTTGCTCAAGGAGCTTATGAAATGGCACTAAAATACTCAAAAGAACGTAAACAGTTTGGTAAGTCCATCAGTAAATTTCAAACTATTGCTTTTTATTTGGTAGAAATGGCAACACGCATTGAATTAGCCCGTAACCTTCTTTACAAAGCCTGCTGGCTAAAAGACAACAATAAGCCATTTGCAAAAGAAGCAGCTATGTCAAAATGGTATTGTTCAGAAATAGCCAAGGAAGTAGCTGATCTGGCAGTACAAATTCATGGAGGCTATGGCTTAATGAAAGACTATGATATAGAACGATTTTACCGCGACCAACGACTACTCCAAATTGGCGAAGGAACATCAGAAATACAGAAACTGGTAATTTCACGTTATTTACTTAATGAATAAACACTTTAAGAACAATAAAAGACTGCTATTGGGTAAATTTAAAATTATTTTCATCTTTTTTTAAAATATTTTTAAAAAATATTTGATAATACAAAACGAATTTCTACTTTTGCAGACCAATTAAAATAAGAGAATTATAAACTTATTAAAAATTATTTTTATGATTATCATTCCGGTAAAAGAAGGAGAAAATATTGAAAGAGCACTTAAAAAATTCAAAAGAAAGTTTGAAAAGACTGGTGTAATCAGAGAGTTACGTGCTAGACAAGCTTATAAGAAACCTTCTGTAAGAAGAAGAGAACAGATTCAAAAAGCACGATATATTCAAAAATTACAAGCAGAATCGGATAAAGCTTAAAAAATTACAAAATAATTGTTGTTTATTACAAAGTAATTTTATATCTTTAAGTATAAGATTACTTTGTATTTTTTTGTAATTATGTACAACTAAGTTTCTTATTTTAAGAATCTTAGAACTTTTTATCTGACAATTTATATATGCACGTTGAAACCTATTTAAAATATTTAAAATTTGAAAAAAGGTACTCAGCGCACACGGTATGTGCATACATTACTGATTTACAACAATTTGCCGACTTCGCTCAATCTAAATCTCAAGAAAATACATTTAGTATAGTATTTGCCGATTTTCGATTAATTCGAGATTGGATAATTAATCTATACAATAATGGGCTGTCTCCACAATCAATAAAAAGAAAAATTTCAAGCGTAAAAAAGTATTACACTTTTCTTCAAAGAGAACAGATAATCCAAACAAACCCTACTGATAAAATAATTCTGCCCAAAACAAATAAAAAGCTTCCTGAATTTATTAAACAAAATGAAATTTTAATACTATTTGAAAAATTAAACTTCTCAAATAGTTTCACAGGGCAAAGAGATAAATTAATACTTAATATACTTTACAGCACAGGAATTCGTTTATCTGAATTAATAAATCTAAAAGAACAAGATATAAATATTAAAGATAAAACAATAAAAGTATTAGGTAAAAGAAATAAGGAAAGAATCATCCCATTTCCGGAAGTGTTAATTTCAAATATAAATACTTATATTAAAATTAAAGAAGAAAAAGGCATAACAAACCCTTATTTACTAGTAACAGAAAAAGGAGAGAAAACTTATCCGAAACTTATTTATCGAACAGTAGTAAAATATTTAACGATGATAACAACCAATGAAAGTAAAAGTCCGCATACATTAAGGCATACTTATGCAACCCATTTATTAAATAATGGCGCAGATTTAAATGCTATTAAAGAACTTTTAGGTCATGCAAATTTATCGGCAACACAAATATACACACACAACACATTTAAAAAGCTAAATGAAATTTATAAACAAGCCCATCCCAGGGCATAAAATGAGGAGGTAAATATGGATATTACAATTCATTCAATTCATTTCACAGCAGATAAGAAGCTGGAAGAATTAATATCAAATAAAATAAATAAACTAAAACAGTTTGATAAACGAATAATATCGGCAAATGTCTATTTAAGACTAGCGAAAAGTCAGGACTTAGAAAATAAAATTACCGAAATAAAGTTAGAAATTCCGGGTACTGAACTGTTTGCCAAAAGACAAACAAACTCTTTTGAAAAGTCCACAGATTCAGTAATTGAGGCACTTCGCAAACAGCTTCAAAAGTTCAAAGAAAAACAAAAACAATAATTTTTTTTAATTTTTTTAAAAATTATTTTGGGATATAATCAAAATATTCTACATTTGCACACCGAATTTGAAAGGTATTTAAGTTCTAAACGTGTTGCCGATGTAGCTCAGTTGGTCAGAGCAGCTGATTTGTAATCAGCCGGTCGGCGGTTCGAATCCGTCCATCGGCTCGTTTTTAAATAATTGTTGTGTGTGGTTTGGGGGGATTCCAGAGCGGTCAAATGGGGCAGACTGTAAATCTGTTGGCTAAGCCTTCGTAGGTTCGAATCCTGCTCCCCCCACAAGCATTAAAAAATTAAGCGGGAATAGCTCAGTTGGTAGAGCGACAGCCTTCCAAGCTGTAGGTCGCGGGTTCGAGCCTCGTTTCCCGCTCAAATTTTTTATTGGCCGATGTAGCTCAGGGGTAGAGCGTTTCCTTGGTAAGGAAGAGGTCATGGGTTCAAATCCCATCATTGGCTCGAGTGCTAATTTTTCTAAAACGAATATTCTTAAATCACTTGTAAAAACATCTAAAAATCATGGCTAAAGAAAAATTTGACAGGTCGAAACCCCATGTGAATATTGGTACCATTGGTCACGTTGACCACGGAAAAACTACCTTAACATCTGCTATTACTACTGTTTTAGCAAAAAAGGGTTTGAGTGAAGTTATGGATTTTGATTCCATTGACAATGCTCCTGAAGAAAAAGAAAGAGGTATTACGATTAATACTGCTCACGTTGAATATGAAACTGAAAAACGTCACTATGCACACGTTGACTGTCCCGGTCACGCTGACTATGTTAAAAACATGGTAACAGGTGCTGCTCAAATGGACGGCGCTATTATCGTAGTTGCAGGTACTGACGGACCTATGCCTCAAACAAGAGAGCACATTCTTTTAGCAAGACAGGTAAACGTACCCAGATTGGTAGTTTTCATCAATAAGGTAGATATGGTTGATGATCCTGAATTGTTAGAACTTGTTGAAATGGAAATCAGAGAACTTTTGGATTTCTATGAATTTGACGGTGAAAATACACCTGTTATTATGGGTTCTGCATTAGGTGCATTAAACGGTGAGCCGGAGTGGGAAGAAAAAGTAATGGAATTAATGAAAGCTGTTGATGAGTGGATTCCAATACCTCCCCGTGATACTGAAAAAGATTTCTTAATGCCTGTTGAAGACGTTTTCTCAATTACAGGTAGAGGAACAGTTGCAACCGGAAGAATTGAAACAGGTGTAATTCACACAGGTGATCCTGTAGAAATTATTGGTTTAGGTGCAAACAAAATGAAATCAGTTGTAACCGGAGTTGAAATGTTTAGAAAAATTCTTGACGATGGTCAAGCCGGTGATAATGTAGGTTTATTATTAAGAGGTGTGGACAAAAAAGAAATTAAAAGAGGTATGGTTATTGCCAAACCCGGAAGTATTACTCCACATACAAAATTCAAAGCTGAGGTTTATGTATTGAAGAAAGAAGAAGGTGGTCGTCACACTCCTTTCCATAACAAATACCGTCCTCAGTTCTATTTAAGAACTCTTGATGTAACCGGCGAAATTCAATTACCCGAAGGTGTTGAAATGGTTATGCCCGGTGATAACGTAACAATCACTGTTGAATTAATTACTCCTGTTGCTATGACTCAAGGACTACGTTTTGCAATCCGTGAAGGTGGTAGAACTGTTGGTGCAGGTCAAGTAACTGAAATTATTGAATAACCGATTGTTAAATTTATATACAGAAAAGCAGGGTTTGATATTGATTTTTTATCAAATCCGCTTTTCGTTGTAGAAACGGGTGTAGCTCAGTTGGTAGAGCACTGGTCTCCAAAACCAGGTGTCGGGCGTTCGAGTCGCTCCTCCCGTGCAGAATAATTATACAAAACAGATGAAACTGAAAATATATATTGAGGAGTCATACAAGGAATTAACTCAAAAAGTTACATGGCCAACATGGCCTGAACTTCAAAATAGTGCAATTGTTGTAATGATTGCATCCTTGATAATTGCTATTATTATCTATTTAATGGATTCTTCATTCAGCAACATCATGAAGATGATATACGGTTTGTTTTACTAATCTAAGGAGGCAAACAATGGCTGGTAGCGAGAAAAAATGGTATGTAATAAGAACGATTGGAGGGAAAGAGAAAAAAGTTAAAGCCTCAATCGAAAATGAAGTTGCTCGGTTGAATCTGGAAGACTACATTGGTCAGGTACTTATACCTGCCGAAAAAGTATATCTTATCAGAAATGGGAAAAAAATAAGTAAAGAACGAAATTTATTTCCCGGTAATGTTTTTATCGAAGCCTTATTGGAAGGTGAGATTCCTCATATCATCAAAAGTATAAATAATGTAATTGGTTTTCTTGGTGCAGAAAAAGGTGGAGATCCGGTTCCTTTAAGAGCAAATGAAGTAAACAGAATTCTTGGAACCGTAGATGATTTAGAAAACAGTGAAGAAGAAATTAGTACACCATTTTTTGTTGGAGAAACCGTAAAAGTAACCGATGGTCCATTTAATGGATTTACGGGTACAATTGAAGAAGTAAACGAAGAAAAGAAAAAACTAAAGGTTATGGTTAAAATTTTCGGAAGAAAAACTCCATTAGAACTAAGTTTTTTACAAGTAGCAAAAGAAAATTAACAATATAATTATAAATCGCATTGATAGTTATGAATTTATGATTTATAATTAAATGCTTCCTATATAACTATCGATAACATTAATTCGTAAATTAATAAAAATGGCAAAAGAAGTTGCAGGATTAATTAAGTTACAAATTAAAGGAGGAGCTGCAAATCCTTCACCGCCGGTTGGGCCTGCACTTGGTGCAAAAGGGGTCAATATCATGGAGTTCTGTAAGCAATTTAATGCCAGAACACAAGATAGAGCGGGAAAAGTGATACCGGTTGTAATTACCGTTTATGCAGACAAATCTTTTGATTTCATAACTAAAACACCTCCTGTTGCAGTTCAATTATTAGAAGCCGCAAAACTAAAATCAGGTTCACCAGAACCCAACAGAGTTAAAGTAGCTTCTATTACTTGGGACCAAGTTAAACAAATTGCAGAAGACAAAATGCAGGATTTAAATGCATTTAAAGTTAGTTCAGCAATGAAAATGGTCGCAGGAACTGCTAGGAGTATGGGAATTACTATTCAAGGTGATTTTCCTGAGGATATTAACTGATTAAATTTAAGAAATGGCTAAGTTGAGTAAAAATAAAAAACTGGCTTTGGAAAAACTTGAAAAAGGGAAACAATATTCTCTGAAAGAAGCAGCAGATTTAGTAAAAGAAATAACTTTTTCAAAATTTGATGCATCAGTAGATATTGATGTTCGTTTGGGTGTTGATCCAAGAAAAGCCAACCAAATGGTTCGAGGAGTCGTTTCGTTGCCGCACGGTACCGGTAAAGATAAAAAAGTTTTGGTTCTTTGTACTCCTGATAAGGAAGACGAAGCAAAAGCAGCCGGTGCAGATTATGTAGGTTTAGATGATTTTATTGCTAAAATCAAAGGTGGTTGGACAGATATTGATGTAGTTATCACTATGCCTTCCGTAATGGCCAAAGTAGGTCAGTTAGGTAGGATTTTAGGTCCTCGGGGATTAATGCCGAACCCTAAAAGCGGAACGGTAACTATGGATATCGGAAATGCTGTAAAAGAAGTTAAACAAGGTAAAATCGACTTTAAAGTAGATAAATACGGAATTGTTCATACTTCAATTGGTAAAGTATCATTTTCAGCAGATAAAATTTTTGAAAATGCACGTGAATTTTTATCAACCATCAATAAATTGAAACCAACAGCAGCGAAAGGTACGTATATGAAGAGTGTTTATCTTTCCAGTACAATGAGTCCTGGTATTCAGGTTGATGTAAAATCAATTGATGATTAATTAAATTTAAATTATTATGAAACGGGAAGATAAAATAAAATTAGTAGAAAGTTTGACTGAAAAAATCAACGCTACTCCTCATTTTTATCTCGCTGATATTTCTGATTTAAATGCACAGGACACAAGTGACCTTAGAAGAGCTTGCTATAAGAGTAATATCGAATTGCAAGTTGTGAAAAATACTTTGTTAAAAAAAGCATTAGAACAATCAGAAAAAAATGTTGAAGAAATTTACCAAGCATTAGTAAATAATACTTCAATAATGTTCAGTGAAGTCGGTAATGGTCCGGCAAAGTTGATAAAAGAATTTAGGAAAAAGAAAAAGGAAAAGCCGCTTTTAAAAGCAGCTTACGTTGAAGAATCAGTTTATATTGGTGATGAACAATTAGAAGTACTTGCAAACATAAAATCCAAAGACGAATTAATTGGAGATATTGTTGCATTGTTACAATCACCTGTTAAGAATGTTGTTTCAGCATTACAATCAGGGGGTCAAACCCTTGTTGGAGTTTTGAAAACTCTTTCAGAAAAAGAATCTTAGTATAAAAATTAATTAAAAGAGAAAAAAAATGGCAGATTTAAAATCATTTGCAGAGCAATTAGTAAATTTGACTGTAAAAGAAGTTAATGAGTTAGCAGAAATTTTAAAAGAAGAATACGGTATTGAACCTGCTGCTGCAGCAGTTGCTGTTGCAGGACCTGTTGGTGGTGAAGCCGGAGGCGGTGCAGAAGAAAAAACAGAATTTGATGTTATCTTAAAAGCAGCCGGACAAGCTAAATTACAAATTGTTAAATTAGTAAAAGAGTTAGCAGGCGTTTCATTAAAAGATGCTAAGGCTATAGTTGACGCTGCTCCTAGCCCAATCAAAGAAGGTGTTTCTAAAGAAGAAGCTGAATCATTAAAAACTCAGTTAGAAGAAGCCGGAGCAGAAGTTGAACTTAAATAATAATTCCATTAAGGAGAAGGTTTCAGGTTTAGCATCCTTGTAAAAGGTATGCTAAGCCTTTTTGTCATTATTTTAAAGTTCAATTAATACCATTTAGATAAATGTCCAACAATACTAGAATTAGTTTCGCCAAAACAAAAAATCAACTGGATTATCCTGATTTTTTGGAAATTCAATTAAAATCATTTAAGGATTTTTTTCAACTGGATACAACACCTGAAAAAAGAAAACAAGAAGGTCTTTTTAAGGTATTTAGTGAAAATTTTCCAATTACAGACACTCGAAATAATTTCGTACTGGAATTTATTGATTATTATGTTGACCCGCCGCGTTATACAATCGAAGAATGTCTGGAAAGAGGTTTAACTTTTAGTGTTCCACTAAAAGCTAAATTAAAATTATATTGTACCGATCCGGAACACGAAGATTTTGAAACCATTGTACAAGATGTGTATTTGGGAACTATCCCATATATGACACCGAGAGGTACTTTTGTTATTAATGGTGCCGAGCGCGTTGTTGTTTCACAATTACACCGCTCACCGGGTGTGTTTTTCGGACAAAGCCTGCATGCAAACGGTACAAAATTATATTCGGCAAGAATTATTCCTTTTAAAGGTTCTTGGATTGAATTTGCTACCGACATAAATAATGTTATGTATGCATACATCGATCGTAAGAAAAAACTTCCGGTTACAACTTTACTTAGAGCCATAGGCTATGAAAGTGATAAAGATATTCTGGAAATTTTTGACCTTGCCGATGAAGTTAAAGTTAGTAAAACAGCTTTAAAACAAGTTTTAGGACGTAAACTTGCAGCCAGAGTTTTAAAAAGCTGGGTAGAAGATTTTGTGGATGAGGATACCGGTGAAGTAGTTTCTATTGAACGTAATGAAATCATTATTGATCGTGAAACCGTATTGGAAGAAATTCATATCAATGAAATAATTGATTCCGGAACACAAACCATTCTTGTTCATAAAGAAAGAAAAAATCAAACCGATTTTTCAATAATATACAATACCCTTCAAAGAGACCCGTGTAACTCGGAAAAAGAAGCTGTATTGCATATTTACCGTCAATTAAGAAATTCAGAACCACCTGACGAAGCTACCGCCAGGGATATTATTGATAAATTATTCTTCTCTGATAAACGTTATGATTTAGGAGAAGTAGGTCGTTATCGTATCAACAAAAAATTAAACTTGAATACATCTATTGATGTTAAAGTTTTAACAAAAGAAGATATTACAGAAATTATCAAATATTTGATAAAACTGATTAATGCAAAAACTGATGTTGATGATATTGACCATTTAAGTAACAGAAGAGTTAGAACAGTAGGAGAACAACTCTACAATCAATTTGGTGTTGGTTTAGCCCGTATGGCACGAACCATACGTGAAAGAATGAATGTTCGTGATAATGAGGTGTTTACACCAATAGATTTGATTAATTCCAAAACATTATCCTCCGTAATTAATTCATTTTTTGGAACCAACCAGCTTTCTCAATTTATGGATCAAACCAACCCGCTGGCAGAAATGACCCACAAGCGAAGAATGTCGGCATTAGGTCCCGGTGGTTTATCAAGAGAAAGAGCCGGCTTTGAGGTTCGAGATGTACACTATACCCATTATGGTAGGTTATGTCCGATAGAAACACCGGAAGGTCCAAATATTGGTTTGATATCATCGCTTTGCGTTTATGCAAAAATTAACAATTTAGGATTTATTGAAACTCCCTACCGTAAAGTAGAGTCGGGTAAAGTAGATTTATCTGAAAAGGGAGTTGTTTATTTAAGTGCCGAAGAAGAAGAAGCTAAAACAATTGCGCAAGCAAATGCTCAAATTGATGAAGAAGGGCACTTTGTAAACGAAAAAGTAAAATCAAGATACGAGGCAGATTATCCGTTAATCGAAAACGATAAAGTAGATTTAATGGACGTTGCTCCGAACCAAATTGCATCCATTGCAGCATCATTAATTCCTTTCCTTGAGCACGATGATGCCAACCGTGCTTTGATGGGTTCAAACATGATGCGTCAAGCAGTACCTTTATTAAATCCGGAATCGCCGATTGTAGGTACCGGTTTGGAAAAAACTGTTGTGCAAGATTCTCGTGTACAGATTGTTGCAGAAGGAGATGGAATTATTGAATACGTTGATGCAAATGAAATTATTGTTCGATATTCACGTAATGAGGATGAACAATTTGTAAGTTTTGAAGAAGACAGTAAAAGATACGTATTACCAAAATTCAGAAAAACAAACCAAAACACAAGTGTTAATCTTCGTCCAATAGTTCATAAAGGACAAAAAGTAGTTAAAGGTCAAATTTTAACCGAAGGTTACGGAACTCAAAAAGGAGAATTAGCAATCGGACGAAATCTGAAAGTTGCTTTTATGCCTTGGAAAGGGTACAACTTTGAGGATGCGATTGTAATTTCTGAAAATGTGGTAAAAGAAGATGTTTTCACTTCAATTCATATTACCGAATACATTTTGGAAGTTCGTGATACCAAAAGAGGTTTGGAAGAACTTACCTCGGATATCCCAAATGTGAGCGAAGAAGCAACAAAAAATCTGGATGAAAACGGAATGATTCGTGTGGGTGCTGATGTTAAACCCGGCGATATTCTTATTGGTAAAATTACTCCAAAAGGAGAGTCAGACCCATCACCGGAAGAAAAACTTTTGCGTGCAATTTTTGGAGATAAAGCAGGCGACGTTAAAGATGCTTCTTTAAAGGCATCTCCATCATTATACGGAACAGTTATCGATAAAAAACTGTTTTCAAGAGCCATTAAAGACCGTAAATCAAAAAATGCGGATAAACCATTAATTGATAAACTTGACAAAGAACAAGAACGCGCAATTGAAGAGTTACGTTCACGCTTAATTGATAAGTTATTTATCCTTGTAAACGGTAAAACTTCACAGGGAGTTAAAGATTATTATAGCACAGAAGTAATTCCAAAAGGAACTAAGTTTACTTTAAAAATTCTTCAAGACATTGACTATATGCATATTACTGCAAACAAATGGTCAACCGATAAAAAGAAGAATGAATTAATTAAGCAACTTTTGCATAACTATGTAGTTAAGCATAAAGAAATTGAAGGTAAATACCGCAGAAAAAAATACAATATTTCTATTGGTGATGAATTACCAATCGGTATTATTCAATTGGCAAAAGTATATATTGCCCAAAAACGTAAAATCAAGGTTGGAGATAAAATGGCAGGGCGCCACGGAAACAAAGGTATCGTTGCACGGATCGTCCGTCAAGAAGATATGCCTTTCCTTGAAGATGGAACTCCTGTAGATATAGTACTAAATCCTTTGGGCGTACCTTCGCGTATGAACCTTGGACAAATTTACGAAACAGTATTAGGCTGGGCAGGTAAAGAATTGGGCTTAAAATTTGCAACCCCTATTTTTGATGGAGCAAGCATTGAAGAGATTAATGAATATACAGACAAGGCAGGAGTACCAAGATATGGAAAAACCTATCTATACGATGGTGGAACCGGTGAACGTTTTGACCAACCTGCTACAGTAGGTATAATTTATATGCTGAAATTAGGACACATGGTTGATGATAAAATGCACGCACGTTCAATTGGGCCATATTCATTAATTACCCAACAGCCACTTGGAGGTAAAGCACAGTTTGGTGGACAGCGTTTTGGAGAAATGGAAGTTTGGGCGCTTGAAGCATTTGGTGCTGCCAACATTCTACAAGAAATTCTGACCGTAAAATCAGACGATGTTGTAGGGCGAGCCAAAACGTATGAAGCAATTGTTAAAGGTGATCCTTTACCAACTCCGGGAATTCCCGAATCGTTAAATGTGTTATTACACGAACTTAGAGGTTTAGGTCTAAGTATCAAACTAGAATAATATATTCGCAAGAATTAATTTATGCTATATAATTGAAATTCTGCTATCTATTTTAATTAAAAGATTTAATTCTAAAAAAATGAATTTCTATTATATTTCCGGCAAATAAATAGTGTATTTGCCGGATTTACTATCTTAAAAAAATTTAATAAATTTTAAATTATGGCTTATAGAAGAGATACAAAAGTAAAAAGCGATTTTACAAAAATCTCTATTGGTTTAGCTTCGCCCGAAGAAATTTTGGAACATTCAAGTGGAGAAGTTTTAAAACCCGAAACAATAAATTACAGAACATACAAGCCGGAAAGAGACGGATTATTTTGCGAAAGAATTTTTGGCCCCGTTAAAGACTATGAATGTCATTGCGGAAAATATAAAAGAATCAGATATAAAGGTATAGTTTGCGACCGATGCGGTGTTGAAGTTACAGAAAAAAAAGTACGTAGAGAACGCATGGGACACATCTCATTGGTTGTTCCGGTTGCTCACATCTGGTATTTTAGATCATTACCTAATAAAATTGGTTATTTGCTTGGTATTCCTACAAAAAAATTGGACTCAATTATCTATTATGAAAGATATGCAGTTATCCAACCCGGTGTAAAAGCAGCCGATGGAGTAAAATATCTTGATTTCTTAACAGAAGAAGAATATTTAGATATTCTTGATACACTCCCTAAGGAAAATCAAATGCTTGATGATAATGACCCGAATAAGTTTATTGCAAAAATGGGTGCAGAAGCACTACATTTTCTTTTATCAAGAATAGATTTGGATAATTTGGTGTTTGATTTAAGAGATAAAGCCAGTAAAGAAACTTCGCAACAAAGAAAAAACGAGGCTTTAAAAAGATTACAAGTAGTTAATGCTTTCCGTAACTCAAGGAATATTAACAAGCCGGAATGGATGATTGTAAAAGTAGTGCCGGTTATACCACCGGAATTACGCCCCTTAGTACCTCTTGATGGAGGACGTTTTGCAACTTCCGACTTGAACGATTTATATCGTAGAGTAATTATCCGAAACAATCGATTAAAAAGGTTAATTGAAATTAAAGCTCCGGAAATTATTCTTCGAAACGAGAAAAGAATGCTTCAAGAAGCTGTTGATTCATTATTTGATAATTCAAGAAAATCAAGTGCTGTTAAAACTGAAGCAAATCGTCCATTGAAATCATTGAGCGACAGCTTAAAAGGTAAACAAGGACGTTTCAGACAAAACCTTTTGGGTAAACGTGTAGACTATTCAGCACGTTCGGTAATTGTTGTAGGACCTGAGTTGAAATTGCACGAATGTGGTATTCCTAAAAATATGGCTGCCGAACTTTACAAACCTTTTATCATTCGTAAATTGATTGAAAGAGGTATTGTAAAAACAGTAAAATCAGCTAAAAAAATTGTTGACCGTAAAGACCCTGTTGTTTGGGACATCTTGGAAAATGTTTTGAAAGGACATCCGGTTTTACTTAACCGTGCTCCTACCCTACACCGTTTGGGTATTCAAGCTTTTCAACCAAAGCTTATCGAAGGAAAAGCAATTCAGTTGCATCCATTGGTTTGTACAGCATTTAACGCCGACTTTGATGGTGACCAAATGGCAGTGCATTTACCACTAGGTAATGCAGCGATTTTAGAAGCACAAATTTTAATGTTGGCTTCGCATAACATTTTAAATCCTGCAAACGGTGCGCCTATTTCAGTTCCTTCGCAGGATATGGTATTGGGACTGTATTACATCACCAAATCAAGAAAAAGTACTCCTGAACGACCTGTAAAAGGCGAAGGTTTAATTTTTTACTCAGCAGAAGAAGCCATTATTGCTTATAACGAAAAAGCCGTAGAACTTCATGCCGAGATAAAAATTAAAGCAGATGTTCTGGAAGACGGTAAAATTGTAAACAAGCTGATAGAAACTTCCTTAGGTAGAGTGATTTTTAACATGCATGTGCCCGAAGGAATTGGCTTTATAAATGAACTTTTAACCAAAAAGGCACTAAGAGATATTATTGGACACATTCTGAAAACAAAAGGAACAGCTGCCACGGCTAAATTCCTTGATGATATTAAACATCTTGGGTACCAAATGGCATTTAAAGGCGGTCTTTCGTTTAATCTGGATGATGTAATTATCCCCGAAGAAAAAGTAAAACTGGTTGAAGAAGGTTATAAGCAAGTAGATGAAGTATTGAATAACTATAATATGGGATTCATTACATACAATGAGCGATATAACCAAATAATTGATGTTTGGACACATACAAATGCCCGTTTAACACAAACATTAATGAACCGATTATCATCTGATAATCAAGGATTCAATTCGGTTTATATGATGTTAGACTCCGGAGCAAGGGGTTCAAAAGAGCAAATTCGCCAGTTATCGGGAATGAGGGGTTTGATGGCAAAGCCACAAAAATCAGGAGCAGCCGGTGCAGAAATTATTGAAAACCCGATTCTTTCAAACTTTAAAGAAGGACTTTCGGTACTTGAGTACTTTATTTCAACACACGGTGCTCGTAAAGGTCTGGCCGATACAGCCTTAAAAACGGCTGATGCCGGTTATTTGACCAGAAGGCTGGTTGATGTGGCGCAAGATGTAATTGTATCGGAAAACGATTGTGGTACATTAAGAGGATTAGTAGCCACTGCATTAAAGAAAAATGAAGAAGTTGTAGAAACTCTTTACGACCGTATTTTGGGTAGAACAACGGTTCATGATATTTATCATCCGATAAGCGGAGAATTAATTATTGCTGCAGGAGAAGAATTAACCGAATCAATAGCCAGGGTTATTGAAGATTCTCCAATTGAGCAAGTTGAAATTCGTTCGGTACTTACTTGCGAATCACACAAAGGCGTTTGTGCAAAATGTTACGGTAGAAACTTAGCATCCGGTAGAATGGTTCAAATTGGTGAGGCGGTTGGAGTAATTGCTGCCCAATCAATTGGAGAACCGGGAACACAGTTGACTTTGAGAACTTTCCACGTTGGGGGTACAGCCGGTAACATTGCAACAGAATCGAGTGTTATTGCAAAATACGATGGGGTAACTGAATTTGAAGAATTAAGAACCGTAGCTCATGAAGAAAGCGATGGAACAACAACTCAAATTGTTATCGGTCGTATGGCAGAATTGAAAATTGTTGATCCGAATACAAAAATAACTTTATCAACCCATTCAGTTCCTTATGGTGCTAAACTTTACAAAGGCGAAGGTGAAAAAGTTAAAAAAGGAGAAACCATTTGTGAATGGGACCCGTATAATGCTGTTATTGCATCGGAAACAAGCGGTATCATCCAATTTAAACATTTGGAAGAAGGAATTACTTTCAAACAAGAATCGGATGAGCAAACCGGATTGATGGAAATTGTAATTATCGAAACAAAAGATAAAACAAAAAACCCTGAAATTAATATTGTTGCAGAAGATGGCGAGATATTAAAATCGTATAACTTGCCTGTTGGTGCACACATTATTGTAAAAGAAGGAGATACGGTTAAACAAGGGGATGTGTTTGCTAAAATACCACGTCATTTGGGTAAAGCAGGTGATATCACGGGTGGTTTGCCACGAGTAACCGAGTTATTTGAAGCACGTAACCCTTCAAACCCTGCAGTTGTTTCAGAGATTGACGGAGTGGTTGCGTTTGGTAAAATTAAACGAGGTAACCGTGAAATCATAATTACGGCAAAATCAGGACAAGAAAAGAAATATCTGGTTCCTTTGTCAAAACAAATTTTGGTTCAGGCAAACGATTATGTAAAAGCCGGTGTACCATTATCCGATGGTGCAATTACACCTGCCGATATTCTGAAAATTAAAGGACCTACAAAAGTTCAAGAGTATATTGTAAATGAGGTTCAAGAAGTTTATCGACTACAAGGTGTAAAAATTAACGATAAGCACTTTGAGGTAATTGTTCGCCAAATGATGAAAAAGGTAATTATTGATAAACCGGGTGATACGAATTTCCTTGAAAAGCAAATTGTAGATAAATGGGTCTTCATGGAAGAAAACGACAATATTTTTGGTAAAAAAGTGGTTGTTGATGCCGGAGATTCTACTAATTTACATCCGGGTCAAGTGGTTACTGCCCGTAAACTGAGGGATGAAAACTCACTGTTAAAACGTAAAGATTTAAAACTTGTAGTTACACGTGATGCCGAACCTGCAACATCCGACCAGATATTGCAAGGTATTACCAAAGCATCGCTACAAACAAAGAGTTTTATTTCGGCAGCATCGTTCCAAGAAACCACTAAGGTATTGAACGAAGCAGCTATTAACGGAAAAGTTGATTATTTAGAAGGCTTGAAAGAGAATGTTATTGTAGGGCATTTAATTCCGGCAGGAACCGGAAGAAGAGAATACAAAAACATGATTGTAGGCTCGCAGGAAGAGTATGAAACTTTAATGAAAAGTAAAGAAGATAAATAATTTTATCAAAATATACCCCGGAACAAGCTATTTATAGTTGTTTTGGGGTAATAAAATTTTGCAAAATGGACGATAAAAAAAATCAAAATCAGATTAATATTGAATTAAGCGAAGAGGTTGCACAAGGTAAATATTCAAATCTAGCAATAATAACTCATTCAAGCAGTGAATTTGTTATTGATTTTATTCGGGTAATGCCCGGCGTACCAAAAGCAAAAGTTAATTCACGTATTATACTAACACCCGAACATGCCAAACGATTGATGCTTGCTTTGCAAGAAAATATTAAAAAGTTTGAATCAATACACGGGTCTATAAAAAATGTAGATATGGGCGGACCGGTTATGCCGATGAGTTTTGGCGGTCCTACGCCCGAAGCATAAAAGTAATTTTTTTATAAAGATGTAAAGCCGGTTTTTGAAACCGGCTTTTTTTATACTTCACACTCAATTTTCTGCATTCTCCATAAATACCAATTAAGCAAAAGAAGTAAACGGAGGCTATACTAATTTAAAATTTTTAGTAAATTTTTAAACTTTTTTTACCCAGTCTCAAAATTTGAGACTGGCACAATTTATATTTGCTGTGTCAAAACAAAAAAGTGCACAAAAAAAGTTTTGAACTTATTTTTATTTATTAACTTTTTAAATTAATTTTGATATGAAACAAGCATTTTTAAAATAATGATTTAATTTTTTGTAGTTATTATTTTAAAAATGCGGTTCTATGTGGCAAAATAAAGTAATATTAAAAATAAACACATAAAAAATTTAGATTTAATGGGTGTTCAGGAATTGGATGCTTTGGAAATTAAAGATATTTTTGGGGGTGATGAACCTGGGTATGCAATTGGATATTATGCCAGGCAAGCTTGGGATTTTGTTAGTAACTTGAATATGCCAGATTTTGGTGCTATATATGATTATGCTATGTTTCAATGGGAAAGAA
>Ga0256840_1001641_pt1 | contig 20708 bp, 16 predicted proteins | sample 355202metaG_FD_185969 | JGI IMG/M metagenome (GOLD analysis project Ga0256840, IMG submission 185969) | Hydrothermal vent microbial communities from Mid Atlantic Ridge, Atlantic Ocean - 355-202 | ecosystem: Environmental > Aquatic > Marine > Hydrothermal vents | place: Atlantic Ocean: Mid...
GTATCTTTTTTTGGGTATGCTTTTAGATGGAATTTCCATTGTAGTTATGACCCTGCCCATAGTTTTACCCATTATTACAGCTGCTGGCTTTAGTCCTCTTTGGTTTGGTATCTTTTTGGTAATTATGGTTGAACTTGCCCAAATCACACCTCCGGTTGGTTTTAGTCTATTCGTCATTCAGGGGATCTCTGGAGAAGATCTCTCCACCATTCTCAAGGCAACTTTTCCTTTCTTTTGTTTGATGATTATCATGGTTATTATTTTAACTGCCTTCCCTCAGCTGGTCTTTTATTTGCCTCAAAAAATGTTAGCTCATTAACTTACGAGCAACAATAATTGGTTCAAAAAAATCTCTCATGTAAAAATTTTTTTTGTTTAGTTGAGGTTAAAATTTTAAAATAATACTCTTAATTAATTCAACAAATTACAAGGCGTTCATTTGATGGAAAACTATTTTTCTGAGATTTGGTTCAAATATTGACTTGCAACATATAATAAGCTAACTTTTCTAGAAATTTGAGAAAGCAATCCTTAAAAAACGAAACCAAAAATTAAAGGAGGATCGTTATGGCTGAAGCAGTCCAAAAGGTTACAGAGTTACCCTCTGCTGAAGAGCAATTTCTTGAAAAAGAACAAGATAAGAAATTGCAAACAGATTTCAAGCAGGAAACTCACAAGGAGATGGGCAAGGTAGCTTTGATTATTTCTATTTTGGCCGTATTGTTGGTGGCTATTTTGTTTTTTGGGGTCAATCAAAATGTAAAAGGCGTTGCCCAAGAAGTGGCCAAATTGCAGAAGCTACCTGAAAAAATTGCCATCTTAAGCGGTACTGTTCAAGAGATGGGAACCAAAGTAAATACCCTTGACGCCAAGGTTGCTAGATTGGAGGACCTTCCCCAAAAAACCAAAAATACTATTATAGCCAATGCCTTGGAAGATATGGCTGCCAAGACCAAATATTTAGCCACGCAGGTAGATAATCAAGAACAGGCCAATAAGTTGGCTAAAATTCAAGAACTGTTAGATCAAGTTCAAAAAGAGTTGGGAGAGAGTTTAAATAAATAACTCAAAGCTTGGGGTTATAAGATGCCCCTGTAAAAAGTGTTTTTAGGAGCAATGGATAAAGTTTAACGTATAAAAGGTCAAATAATTTCAGTTTATTACAAGTTAACGGTTTTGCCAAAAAACACAATTTTTGAGTTTTTGCAATTACGTCTTATAAGGCACCGTGTTGTTTTTAGCCACGGTGCCTGCTTTATATTTTATAGTTCCAGCAAAGATGGTTAAGGGATAGAAAAATAACCTGTTTGGTTTGATGAATTTGTTGAGATTAGCGTTAATAGAAAAAACTAATGTTTTATTTTCTTCAAGATAAACATATAGATAAACCAGTCAGATCCCGATCTTAACAGGCTTTATCCGCATAAAAATTATAAAATTTTAGACAAAACTAGTTACATTCAACAAATATAGAAGAAGATGCTCCTGTAAAAACTTGGTTTTTATGTGTTCGTATTACGATCGTAAAACAAACGTTCAATCATTTTCTGATGCGCCTGCAAAAATTCTTTTTTAGTATAAATTGACAACGTTTAAAGAACAAAAATCAAATAACCTCAGTTGGTTGTAAAAAGTGTTTTCTCAGAAAACGCAATCTTTGACTTTTTGCAGCTAGGTCATTTAAACAAGTTACAAACTAACTTGTTCAGAAAAAATGTAAATTTTTATTTTTTGCAGTTACGTCAATGTAATATAAAAAAACGATAGTTACCTTCTCCTGCTTAGGCCCAGGGGAATAGCTTATTTGAGGCTGTCTTAGATGCCTACTTAATCAAATAGTTAATAAAAATAAGTCCTTAATAAAAAATGGAATTTACATATAAAAAAATACTTGCCAAACTTTTCAAATTTAGCTAAGAAATTTTTTCCTTTGGTGCCGAGGTAGCTCAGTCGGTAGAGCAGGGGACTGAAAATCCCCGTGTCGGCAGTTCGATTCTGTCCCTCGGCACCATTTAAATTAGACGGGAAGGGTTTACGGATAATTTTCGTAAACCCTTTTTTTTTGCTTGGCGAGTGCCAGAAATTTGATTTTCATTATGTTCCGCGTCGATCTTTGTGCTTTTCCAATTGTTGGCCAAAACGCGCTAACAAGCTGACTATTCTAGCTGCTTTTCCAAAATTTGGTCCTAGAGATTGACTTGGCAGTTAAAAAATACGCACGTAAAAATTTAACTTTTATTTATAGGTGTGATTAACGTTTTTTAAATTCAAAAAAACATCTAGGTGGAAAAAGTTTCTTTTTGAGATGTACAAATTCACAACTCGGTTAAAAAACATAAAATAAGTATCAAATTATTTAAACGAGTAATAAAGACGTACCTGCAAAAACTTTATTTTTTTTCAATCTGACTTAAAACTATAAGACAAATAGTTAGCTGTTTCACCAAAAATATTTTTTTGAGAGAAAACACAACGTTGCTTTTTTTCTCGATTAAGTTGACTTGTAACTTGTTTAAATGATTGAACGTTTGTTTTAAGATTTTAAGAAGAATTTTAAGAAGAATTGGAAAAAGCAAAGTTTTTGCAGGGGCATCTTTAAAATAAATATAGGATTTTTTCAGGTATTAAATTTTTTGGAACTGACCAGGCTTGGGCGAAAAGTGGTCAGTTCCAAGGAAAAGCCTTAAAACCTTTGTGCTTTAAGGTTAATAGCGATAATGATCGGGTTTGTATGGACCTTCAATGGGTACGCCCAGGTATTTAGCCTGTTTTGGGGTTAGGGTTTCTAAACTTACTCCTAGTCTGGGCAAGTGCAAGCGAGCCACTTCTTCGTCTAATTTTTTGGGTAAGACCATAACCTTGGCTGGATGTTTGGTTTTGGCCAGCTCTAGTTGGGCTAGGACTTGATTGGTAAAACTGGCGCTCATAACAAAGCTAGAATGGCCGGTTGCGCACCCGAGGTTGACTAACCTGCCTTCAGCCAGCACAATAATAGATTTGCCTGATTCTAAAATCCACTTATCCACTTGGGGTTTAATTGGAATCTTTTTGCACTTGGGATTATTTTCCAGATAACTCATCTCAATTTCAGAATCAAAATGGCCAATGTTACAAACTATAGCCTCTTCTTTCATTTTTTCCATGTGCTCTCCCCGAATAACGTCACAACAACCCGTGGCCGTAACAAAAATGTCGCCGATCTCTACTACTTCATCCAGACGTTTGACTTCATATCCTTCCATAGCTGCCTGCAGGGCACAGATGGGATCAATTTCAGTAACAATGACTTTTGCGCCCATACCTCTAAAGGCCTGCGCACATCCTTTGCCTACGTCGCCATAACCGCAAACTACAGCTACTTTTCCTGCGATCATAACGTCTGTAGCCCTTTTGATTCCGTCAATAAGTGATTCTCTACATCCATAAAGATTGTCAAATTTGGACTTAGTAACAGAATCATTCACGTTGATTGCCGCAAATAAGAGTTTACCTTCTTCTTCTAGTTGATACAAACGGTGGACGCCCGTAGTTGTCTCTTCTGACACGCCTCGAATCTTTTCCGCCACGTGGGTCCAGTGGTTGGGATTTCGCTTAAGACTCTGTTTAAGTCTAGCTATTAGGCACTGCATATCTTGACTTTCGTATTCCTTGTCTAAAATAGAAGGATCTTTTTCTGCCTCTACCCCCAAATGGACAAACAAGGTTGCATCTCCACCATCGTCCACGATCAAATCAGGTCCACTGCCATCGGGCCAGGTTAAGGCTTGCTCTGTGCACCACCAATATTCGTCCAAGGTTTCTCCCTTCCAGGCAAAGACTTTGGCTAGTCCAAGTTTAACCACAGCAGCAGCTGCATGGTCCTGGGTAGAAAAAATATTGCAAGATGCCCAGCGAATATCTGCTCCTAGTTTGTGCAAAGTCTGAATTAACATAGCAGTCTGAATGGTCATGTGTAAACTGCCCATAATCTTAAAACCAGCTAAAGGCTTACTTTGCCCATACTTTTCTTGGAGAGCCATAAGTCCAGGCATCTCGTTTTCAGATAGCTGCATCTCTTTAATACCTAACTCAGCCAAACCTAAATCTTTGACCTTGTATTTTAGGTCTGGTTGTAATTCTAAAAACATATTTTGTTCCTCCTCTTTAAATGATTATTTCTATAAAAATTTTTTTGCCTTTTGCAGACGTAACAAAACGTTAAAAATTCATCGCCTTAAATTCAGTTAAAAATCACGAGTTAAATCTAAAGTTTCTAGTTAGAATGACGTAACTGCAAAAAATCAAAAATTTGCGTTTTCTGACCAAGTTTGCTTACAATCTTTTTTAGTATAAATTGACAAAGTTTAAAGAACAAAACTCAAATAACCTCAGTTGGTTGTAAAAAAGTGTTTTATCAAAAAACGCAATTTTTGACTTTTTGTAGCTGGGTCTGTCTAAATAATTGAACGTTTGTTTTACGATCTTAAGCCGAACTAGGAAAAACAAAGTTTTTGCAGGCACATCTAGTAATAGTTAGTAAGGAAAAAAGTCACTTTAAATATGAATTTTACCACCTGTTGTTTGCAAGAAAAAAAAGCCTTTGCTCCCTGCCAAGATGTTTTGATTCCGTAAATTTATTCCGTAAATTAAAACGATTTAATAAACCTAGTTAGCAAAAAAATAGTAAATTAGCAACTGGTTGCTAATTTCGCAAAAATTTTATTTTTTACCCTTAACGTTTATACCTTAAAATAAATTTTAAATAATTTAAACATGTTGCAACTCAAGGAGGTAAAGAGCTAAGTTCTTTTGTTTTTAGAGGAGATAGGGATAAACTTTGCTTGTCTAATTTTTAGTTTTAAGTTAACGTTTAGTGATACGTTTGTTTTATAGGCAAGTATGTCGTGGAGGATCAGAATAAATTTTACCTTAGGCAAAGGAGGTAGGGATATGAGTAAAGATTTTAGCAGACTTTTAGAAATAGGTAGGCCAGAGAGTATTAAAAAACTTTTTCCCCAGAGCAAGGCCTTGTTGGTAAGCGGTAAGGTTATAGATCGGGCTATGCTTAAAAAAGGCAAGTGTATGACCATTGCTGCCAACTGTAGAAATTACTTTGTCTTAAGGGGAACGCTTTTGGCTGCTCAACGGGCTAATGCGGCCATTATCTTGGAAATCGCCAAGTCTGAGAGTAATTATTGTGCCATAAATATGTGGAATTTGGCCAGATACGTAGATACCTTGGCCAATGAACTAGAGATTACGGTTCCCTTGGCCATTCACGCCGATCACTTTACCTTAAAAAGTGAGCAAGACATAGAGTTGGCCAAAAAGCAGATCCCTTCTTTGTTTGACTTTGGGATTACCTCTATTGCCATAGATGCATCTCATTTGCCGGATCCAGAAAATTTGCTGGCTAACATTGAATTGTCCAAATACGTGCCTACTTGGGCTGGTTATGAAACTGAAGTTGGGGAAATTAAAGGTAAAACCGGACTTTCTACGCCAGAAGAGGCTTTGTTTTTGATTAAAGGTTTAAACGCTCATTCCATTTTTCCGGATTGGATAGCTTTGAATAACGGCACTACTCACGGCATTCAAGATAGTGATGCTGGAATTCAAGTCGAACTCACCGCGCAGATTCACAAGGCTCTGGAACCTTACCAGGTATCAGGCGCCCAACACGGCACTTCTGGAAATGATTCTGAAAGATTAAGACAAATTGCAACCAAAACCAGAACTACCAAGGCCAACGTAGCTACGGCTTTGCAGATGTTAGCCTGGGGGGTCAAGGTGGATGAGTACGGCAATGCAGTTTTGGACGATAAAGGTGAATTGGTCAAAGAAAAAGATAAAGGAGTTAGTGAAGAGTTGTGGCAAGAAATGGTTAATTATGCCCGGGAAAAGGGATGGAAACCTAGTAACTACAAGTGGTTAAACTTGCCTTTTGAAACGAAAATGTTAAGTGAACCCAAAGAGATTAGAGAGCGGATGACCAAGGCCGTAGAAGAGTTTGTTTATAATTTATTGGTTGACGTTTTTTATGCCAAAGATACTGCAGACATAGCCAAGGAACTTATTTTGGCTGCAGGCAGTTATGATCTAGGTCCAAAGGCCAAGCGCATAGAAGACCCTGCTGAGTGGTCAGTAGAAAAAATTAAAAACATGTCTTCGTTAAGAACCAATATTGGTGATGGCGACTATGACGATTAAACTTTTGGTTGACTAGAATCGAAAAATAACTCATTTAACAAATACTTTTTTGTGCACAAAAACTAACAGAAAATACGAGGAGGAAGTATGGATTTGGTTGGAATAGCCCATGCCATGGGGCAGGCAGGAGGACAAGCAGGGGGACAAACAGCAAATCCCTTGGTCTCTTTTTTCCCTTTGATTTTGATGTTTGTTATTTTTTACTTTTTGTTGATCAGACCTCAGCAAAAAAAAGCAAAAGAACATAGGGAAATGCTTGCCAGCTTGCGTAAAGGTGATCGGGTCTTAACTACAGGCGGACTGTACGGCAGAATCGTGGACATGGATGGGGATGTTTTGACTTTGGAAGTCGCAGATAAGATTCAAATTAAAGTAAATAGAGGATACATTGCTGGGTTGGTTTCTCCAGAAAATAAGGCCAAACAAGAGGATAAAAAAACAGGTAAAAAGGAAAAATAAACAAAGTGTTTAAAAGTTAAAAGAGGCTTGGCTTAACTTAATTTTTATTAAGCCAAGCCTTTTGTGTTTTTAGTGCGATTGGCAAGATTTTAAGATTTTGATAAAAAGTTTTGCCTAACTGTGTTTGGAAAAAGACTTTTTATGCTTAACTGCAAAAAGCAAAAATTAGGTCTTATTCCAAAATGGTTTGTTGGAAAAATTACGTTTTGTCGTTGTTATCTTTTACAAAAAAATTTTTTTAGTTTTGATGCTCCTGCAAAAAGTGTTTTTGGGAGAAATTGACAAAGTTTAACGTATAAAAAGATAAATAATTTCAGCTTATTACAAGCGAACGTCTTTGTCAAAAAACACAATTTTTGATTTTTTGCAATTGCGTCAGTTTTAGGGACATTTAAAAAACGTTTACGATTTGGTTTAAGATTTTTGGGCAGTTAATTCTTAACTAAGCGTTATCTATATTTTTCGTTGATTAAATTGGTAAATAGGTTTATATCCTGACGCGGTTTTGGTTTTAGGGTAACGTTTAAGCTTGGATTCGTGGATTTAGGGGAGTTTTTCTAAGTCCATAAAATTGGTCAACTAATCTATTTGGCTTGGATATTTTTTAAAGTTAGATCTAAGTTTTACTTAGCTGGTTAGACCAATAGATTTATTGGCCGTTTAAAATTTTTGTTATACAGAGGTTAGTTATGGAAATTAGTTTACGTTGGAGACTGATTTTAATTGGTTTGGTTTTGCTGGGAGGGATAATTTACGTGCTTCCTTCTCTTCCAGGGGTCAAGAATGGTCCTTTGGGCAAGTTGCTTCCTGATGCCAAGATCAATTTGGGTTTGGATCTAAAAGGAGGTATTCATCTTACCTTGGGAGTAGATGTTCCAACTGCTCTGAAAACGAACTTGGCTCAGTTGGGCAATGAGCTTAGATCTGAGGCAAGAGACAAAGGGATTTTTATTTTGAGACCTCGGGTGAATAACTTTGATACCTTAGAATTTACCTTGTTAAACGCTGACAAACAAAAACAACTTGAACAGATTCTGGCCAAGGATTTCCCCATGCTTACCATTAGCAAAAAAGAGGTCAAAGCTGGACAAGTAAAGTATTGGCTGACGTTTAAAGAAAAGTACAAACAAAAACAGATCAAGATGATTATCGATCAAGCTGTGACCACCATCAGAAACCGTATAGATCAATTTGGCGTTGCAGAACCAGACATTAGAAAACAGCAAGGAAATAGAATTCAGGTTGAACTTCCAGGTTTGGACGATCCTGAAAGGGCAATAAAAATCATTGGCAAGACAGCTCATCTTGAATTTATGTTAGTAGATGACAGTGTGGATTTGGCCAAGGCCAAGAAAGGGATTTTGCCTCCAGGACGTAAGTTGTATTATCTATACAAAAAAACTCCCAACGGTGAAACTATTAAACAGCCTATAGTTTTGATTGATACCCCTGTCCTTACGGGAGATTACTTGACCGATGCCAATGTCGCCTTTGATTCCTTTGGCAAGCCTTACGTAGTGATGAGTTTTAACGATAGAGGCGCTAAGATTTTTGCCAAAGTTACGGGCGAAAACGTCAATAAACGTCTAGCCATTGTTCTGGACGGCAAGGTTTATTCTGCTCCAGTGATTCAAGAAAAAATTAGTGGCGGTCGGGCAAGTATTACTGGTCACTTTACCACAGAAGAAGCTCACGACTTGGCTATAGTTTTGAGGGCAGGTTCGTTGCCCGCGCCGGTTAAAGTTTTGGAAGAGAGAAGTGTTGGACCTTCTTTGGGTCAGGAATCTATCCACAAGGGATTGTTTGCAGCTGTTTTGGGCTTTGTAATCGTAGTCGTGTTTATGGCCATTTATTATGGTTTTGGCGGGATAGTTGCAGATATTGCCTTGGTTTTTAATTTGATCTTGATGATGGCTGGTTTGGCCTTGTTTGGAGCTACCTTAACCTTACCGGGCATTGCTGGTATTATTTTGACCATTGGTATGGCCGTAGATGCCAATGTGCTTATCTTTGAACGGATTCGAGAAGAATTGCGTCTTGGCCTAACCCCGCGCAAGGCCATAGAAGAAGGTTTTTCCAGAGCTACCCTCACTATTTTGGACGCTAACATAACCACTCTTTTGGCTGCAGTTATTTTATATCAATTTGGCACTGGTCCTATTCGAGGATTTGCCGTGACCTTGAGTTTGGGTATTTTGGCCTCTATGTTTACTGCTATTTTTGTTTCCAAGGCTATTTTTGACTGGTGGCTTTCTAGAAAAAAAGAACTTACTTCTTTAAATATTTAAGGGGGCTTATCAATGGCACTTAGTATTATCAAGCCAGATACAAGAATTGATTTCGTAGGGAGCAGAAAGTATGCTTTTATGCTTTCTGGGGCTTTGATTTTAATTGGACTTATTTCCCTTTTGATTAAAGGAGGTCCTCGTTATGGTATAGACTTTGCCGGAGGCATGGTGGTTCAGGTTAAATTTAAGCAAGAGATAAAGTTAAATAAAATTAAATCAGCTTTAACCCAACAAGGACTGACCAAGGTGGTGGTTCAACGCTTTGGAACAGCAGGGGATAATGAATATTTATTGCGTTTGCCTGTGGAAAAAAAAGATAGTGAACAAATCAAACAGCTCATTCAAACAGCCTTAACTCAGGCCGTAGGCAAGGGAAATTTTACCATTCAGCGGTTAGAAATGGTAGGGCCAAAGGTTGGCAAAGACTTAAAAAATAAGGCCATGCAGGCCTTGTTTTATGCGGTCTTGCTTATTGCCATCTACATTTCAGGCCGGTTTGAATACAAGTGGGTTGCCTCTGGGCTTTTGGCTGTTGGACTCGGGGTGGGGATTTATCTTTTGCAGTTGTTATCTTTGCCCATGAGCATCTTAACCGTTGCAGCTCTTTTGATTAGTTTGTTTTTGTTTTGGTATTTTAACTTTAAATACGCTTTAGGCGCGGTTATTGCCTTGTTACACGACGTTACTATTACTGTAGGTATTTTTTCTCTCTTGAATAAAGACTTTGATTTGACCATTGTGGCCGCTTTATTAACTATTATTGGTTATTCTTTAAATGATACAATTATTGTTTTTGACCGGATCAGAGAAAATTTAAAAAGCAAAAAGCAAAGTTCTTTAGCTGAAATTATTAACGTTAGCATCAATCAGACCTTGAGTAGAACTATTCTTACCTCTGGCACTACCTTGATGGTTGTAATTTGCCTGCTTCTTTTTGGTGGGGCCATTATCCACGACTTTGCCTTTGCCTTGTTTATAGGGATTATTGTGGGAACGTATTCGTCTATTTACGTGGCTAGTCCTATTTTGTTGAGCTTTGAAAAACAAAGCCAAGAGGAGCCGGCCTAGATGAAAACAGCTATTTTTGGTTTTGCTGGAAGTGGCAAGACTGATCTTTTTTTGGCTCTGGCTGGTCCTGGGCACAATACTAACAAAGCCATGGTCAAAGTGCCTGAATGGAGGTTGCAACCTTTAGAAAAGGTTTTTGCAGCCAAGAAAGTAACCTATTCAGAAATAGAATATTTGGACATTCCTGGAGGGGGCAAAGGTGATGGCCTGGGCGCAAGGATTTTAAATGAGATTAGACCGTTTGATTGTCTGCTGGCAGTTTTGGATGGATTTAGCTCTCTTTACGATCCTCACGAACAGTATCAAGCCATAGAAGCAGATTTGTTGATCTCTGATCTGGCTGTGGTCGAAAAAAAACTGGAAAGGATGGCCTTGGATAAAAAAAAGGCCAAACACTTAGTTGATCCTAAAGAAGAAGAACTACTCCAAAAAGTTTTGGAAGTTTTAGAAGCAGAAAAGCCGTTACGCGAGTTTAAAGAGTTAACCCAAGCCCCGGAATTGAGAGGATATTGTTTTTTGTCGGCCAAACCTATTTTATATGCCTGGAATCTGGAAGAAAGCAAACTGGCTCAGGCCAAGTTGCCGGCCAATAGAGAAAAGCAAATCCACATTGCAGTTTCAGCCAAATTAGAAAAAGAAATGGCTGAAATTGAAGATCCAGAAGAAAGAAAGATGTTTTTAGAGGATTTGGGGCTTAAAGAGTCAGCCTTAGAGCGAGTTATTAAAAGCACCTATCAACTACTGGACTTGATTACCTTTTTGACCGCAGGCGAAAAAGAGGTCCGGGCTTGGCCCTTAAAAAAAGGCAGTACTGCGCCCGAGGCAGCTGGAGTGATTCATTCTGACTTGCAAAAAGGTTTTATCCGAGCCGAGGTTTTGAGTTGGAGTGATTTTGAAAAGTATGGAGATTTTAAAACTGCCAAAGAAAACGGCGCGCTTCGTTTGGAAGGCAAAGACTACGTCGTCCAAGACGGAGACATTATTACCTTTCGTTTTAACGTCTAATCTTTTCAATTAACCCAAGTGCATCTTGTCTTTAGGAAGTTTTTATTGGCCTAAAACCGTAAATAGCGTGAACAAAACGCAAAGTTTTCTACTTTAAGATGTGCCTGCCAAAATTTTGTTTTTTTCCGGTTCGGCTTAAAATTGCAAAACAAACGTTCAATTATTTAAATAAGTCGTAAGCAAACTTGGTGAGCAAAACGCACGTTTTTGATTTTTTGGCAGTTACGTCATTTAAATTAAGAAATAATAGGGTTAAAAGAAGACGTGTTCTTATCGTGAAAAGTGTTTGAGAAATTTGTGATAATCTATGGATTTATATCCTTTGCAAAACCTAACCGTTATCTTGGTTAGGACCAAGTTTTCGGAAAATATCGGCTCAACAGCCAGAGTTTGCGCCAATTTTGGTTGTCCCAATTTACGCCTGGTCCAACCTCTTGATTTTTCTTTGCCAAGGGCTGCTGTTTTGGCTACGCCCAAAGGGAAAAAAATTCTGGAAAACATTCAAATTTTTTCTAGTTTAAGCGAAGCCTTGGTGGACTTGACAGGAGCTTTTGCCACTACAGCTCGCATTGGTGGATTTCGTAAGGGTTTGCTTTTGCCGGATCAAGCTGGCGCGCAAATAGCAGAACTTTTATTTCAGGCAGCGCCAGTAGGTCTTGTTTTTGGTTCTGAAGACAAAGGCCTGACCAACGAAGAGATCCAGATCTGTGGTCAAATTATCACCATCCCAACTACCAGTGAGGCCTGGTCGCTTAACTTATCCCATGCCGTAAATATTTTACTTTACGAGTGTTTTAAACAAAAACGAGCTTATACCAAAACAGGTGACTTTTTTGCAAAAACCCCCAAGTTAGCCACGGTTCAAGAAATGGAGTTGCTTTTTGCCCATTTGAAGGATGCCTTGTTAAAACTTGACTTTCTACACGCGGATAACAATCCAGATTACTTTATGATGCCGGTCAAACGCTTTTTTAATCGGGTTAAACTGCGCAAACACGAATATAATTTGTTTATGGGCATCTGTCGGCAGATTAGGTGGTTGGCTAGAAAAAACAAGAAGTAAAAAACTCAACTGCAAAAAGTCAATTTTCTGTTGTTTATTTTATTTGGTGAATAGGTGGGCAAAATTTTTAGATTATTTGTTGGGAGAGTTGGTAAATTCTGGATTTATCCCGCCAGCATGTCTTGAATCCCATGACCTAATGTCTTCTTCTGGTTCGGGGTGAATAATAATTTGGGCATTGGGAAACTTTTGGTAAAGATTATTTTCAATGATACAGCAAAGGTCGTGAACGTGTTGAAGAGCCATGTTGCCGGGAAAAAGAAGGTGAAATTCAATAAACTTGCTTGTTCCAGCCTTGCGGGTTTTAAGTCCGTGCCACTTATTTTGTCCCGATGATTTTTCTATGATTTTAATAATGGTTTGAAGTTCTTCTTCAGATAAACTTTCGTCCATTAAACCAGAAAAAGATCGTTTTAAAAGTTCAAATCCTTCCCAGATGATATTTAAGGCAATAGCCAAGCCCACCAAGGGGTCCGCAAACCAGTACCTGCCATTGCTTAAGTAAATAATTACAAGTCCTAACATTACTCCCAAGGTAGTTTTAACGTCGGCCAAAATGTGCTTGGCATCGGCTTCTAAAGCAATAGATTCTAGCTTACGGGCACCTTTTAGGATAATAACTCCCGTAATCAGGTTTAACAGGGTAGCAAGACCGGAAAAAACAATTCCCTGAAAGATATTGGTGATTGGAACAGGGGAGTGAAATCTGTTTATACATTCAAAAATAATGGCCCCACCTGCGAGCATAATCAAAAGACCTTCAAAGGCAGAAGAAAAATATTCTGCCTTGCCATGTCCATAGTGATGTTTATGATCTGCAGGTTGTTTGGAAATGTAAATAGTCCAAATTAAAATCAGGCTGGCAACAATATTGATGATAGACTCTAATCCATCACTTAATAAACCTATACTCTTGGTAAGATAATAGCCATAAAACTTTAACCCAACCGTGATCAGGCTACAAAGAAGTGAAATCAAGGCATATTTTTGCATAAAATTTTTTTTACTCTTTTCGAAGAAGGATTGCAAGTTAAATTAGCACATCCCAAATAATGATGTTCCTGCAAAAAGTGTTTTTGGGAAAAATTGACAAAGTTTAACGTATAAAAAGTCAAAGAATTTCAGGTTACTACAAGCGAACGGCTTTGTTAAAAAACACAATTTTTGACTTTTTGCAGTTACGTCAATAAGTTAAGATAAGTTTTTGGTCTAAATGGCAGTTGTTCATTTTTTAGCAAGTTAATGATTGCCTGGATGCTAAAACTATGTGTAGTTATTGGGCATTTTTTTACTTTGTTTCCTAATTGACAAGAAAGCAGAAAAAAAGTAACTTTGTGAAAAAATTCATAAAAAGGAGGTAAAGGAGTTGAACATCTTAATTTTTGGCCCTAACGGGAGTGGAAAAGGCACGCAAGGCTCATTGCTTAAAAAAAAGTTTAACCTGGCTCACATTGAATCTGGAGCTATTTTTCGGGAGCACATCTCTCAAGGCACAGATCTGGGTAAAAAAGCCAAAGAGTACATTGATAAAGGCGAATTGGTTCCAGATGAGATCACCATTCCTATGGTCTTGGAAACATTAAAAGAAAAAGGTAAAGACGGTTGGTTGTTGGATGGTTTTCCGCGCAACATCAATCAAGCCAAAAAGTTGTGGGAGGCTTTGCAAGAGGCAGGGATGAAGCTGGATTACGTAGTAGAGATCATTTTGCCGCGCGAAGTTGCTAAAAATAGAATTATGGGCAGAAGAATTTGCGTAAACGATCCTAATCATCCCAATAATATTTTCATTGATGCCATAAAGCCAGTAGATGGAAAGTGTAGAGTATGTGGTGGGGAGCTCAAAACCAGATCTGACGACCAAGACGAGGCTGCCATCAATAAAAGGCACGACATTTATTACGATACCAAAACAGGCACTTTAGCTGCTGCTTACTTTTTTAAAGAACTTGCTCCCAAGGCCGGATTTAAGTACATAGAATTAGATGGCCAGGGCAGTATTGATGAAATCAAGGAGCGACTTTTAGCAGAGTTGAACTAGAAAAAAGCGGAGGTTTTTCCTCCGCTTTTTTTTGGATCTTACCAATTTAACTGCAAAAATTAAAAAGTATGGTTTTGATAAATTAGCCTAATTTTGGCGGTTGTGGCTTTGTTTTTTTTTTAAATTAAATTTCAAAGAATTAAAAGTTGAGTTATAGTATTTGCAACATAATTTAAATGACGCAACTGCAAAAAATAAAATTTGCATTTTTTCTTAACGAACTGGTTTGTAACTTGTTTAAATAGTTGAACGTTTGTTTTGCGATTGTAAGACGAACAATTAAAAATAAATTTTTTGCAGGCGCATCTTAAATTAAAAATTATTTTATCTACACTTTGTCAACCTCCGCAAAAAATTGCAGAAACATCTTCAATAAACATCTTTTTAAAATGCTTGGTTGACTGCTAGTTATAAACAACAAATTTTGATCATTAAGATGACCTTTTAGTGGTTATGAACGAGCAGATTTATTGTTACATTTGTGTTACGAATTTGTTTTTGCTTTAAAATGGATTGCACTGTTTTGGGTTTTGGGATAGTTAGCAAAAGTAATTAGTTTTTTGACCTGTCTGGTTTTAATTAACCAGAGGTAGAGTTGGGTTATAGTAGATTAGAAGTGGTTTGCTTGGATTTAAATTTAGCCTGTTTAGGCAGGAGGGGCTTATGGCTAAAAAAATAGAAATGGTTTTTCGGCGAGAAGAGGCGTGTGATTTTTTAAAAAAATTGGCTGAGGCTATAGAGCAGGGTAAAAGTATTTTGCCTGAATACGACTTAAATTTGGCTGGGTTAAAAAAGGTCAAGTTTGCCATTGAAGAAGAGCAGGTTGACGTTACGTTAAAGTTGGACCCGGCTAAGCTAGAAGAAAAACGTCAATATCAAAAAATAAAAAATAGAATGCACGTTTATTTTGAGGAAATTCAAGAGGCTTTAAGCAAAGATATCCTGCCGTCCAGAGAGTTGGTTACGGTTTTTATTGAAGATTCCAAGCAGATGCTTAAGTTCAATCAATTGGGAACAGAGTTTAGAAAAGAGTACGAGCAATTGCTGCAGGATTTGGCCCGGGCCAATAAGGCGGAAGATCTACAGCTGATCAAGGCGACGGTAAAATTGATTAACGACTGCAAACAGAGGTGTCATGAGCTCTATAGAAAAAATAAATAGTTATTTGGCTTCTGATTTGAAGTTGGTTCCTGATCTGGACTTAAATAAAGTTCCTCAGGAGGTTACTGAGGAGGACGTCCATATTTTTCAGCAGATTACGTCTGTGGAGTTAAGTGAAGAGCAAGTTCGTCAGGTTGTGGAGCCAAACAAAGAATACCCTTTGCAGCGAGAAGTTTTGGCCATCCATTGGCATCCAGAACACGTGCCCATTGATCTGGCAATGTTGCGCGTAAACAAAATGTTTCCCAATAAAGAAAAAGAGCTAATTATTCCTACTCAACACAACGAACTTTTATGCTATAATGGTTATGCGGGCGTAGAAGTAGATTGTTATTCTCAAGGATTTAATCAAAAGGTCCAGCTTTTGGTTCACTTTAGGCAGGACAAGCTCAAAGATGCTACTGTGTTTAAGGCCATGCTTAAGCATACCTTAAAGTATCGGAGTTCTCAACTTTTTGAATTTATTGAAACCATTACCAAACCCATTGAACATCGGATTGAACAGGCAGCCCAGGAAAGTGGAGCTACCCCATCCGTAGTAGAATTTGTAACCATTTACGTGCAAAAGATAAAAAAACTCATAGATAAATATTTTACTTCGTTGCCTTTAAACATGGTTAAAAACAGTTTGCTGAGCAATTTTTTTGAATACCTTAGGCCCCAATATGGGGACGCTTTAATTGATCGCTCTTTATTTTTTTTAAAGGCAGTCAAAAAAATCGTAAAGGCCAATTTTTCTCTGCAATACTTCTATCGCACCTCAGAAATAATAGAAGAAGTGCGTTCCTTGGGTGGTCGGATTGTTGTCCCTCATCCTGAACAGTTTTGGCCCATTTTGCTGGCTGGCTATGACGTAGATGGTTATGAGGTCTGGAACCCTCAATCTCAGCGCTATACTGAATTTTTAATCTCTGTAGTCTTGGACAAAAATAAACAACTTGGTTTTTCCAAGGGTCCTTTGCTTATCTTTATGGGAGATGATACCCACATGGGAGAGAAGGTAAAACCTTTGGACAAACAAAACGTGCTTAAGGCTTCGCGAGAAATAGGTTATCAACCGGCTTGGGATGATTTAAGTATTCAGAAAAGATTGGTTTTACACAATATTTCCAGAGAAAAGGTTATTGATCAATACAAACAGTTATTAGCTGGATAATTTGATTGGCCTTATCAAAACGGAGGAATTAGATGGGAAGAGACAGCAAGTTTTCTTATGAATCTTTGCAAGACGTAAAGAGTATTCAGGATTATTTTAAAGCCCTATTGGACTGTTTTGAAAAAAAAAGAATTATTTTAGCTTCAGGTGAGGAAGAGGTGGTTTTTCCCGTAGCTGAGCTGATTAAGCTTGGAATTAAAGCCAAAAAGAAAGATGGTGAATATAAATTGACCATTAAGTTGGAGTGGAAAGATAAAAATACACTTGCTCCAGAACAAGGCAAGATTAGTATTTCTGCCTAGATTTTGAAATTTATTTAAAGTCCCAAACGTTAAACAATTAAAAGATGCGCCTGCAAAAACTTTGTTTTTACCAGTTCGTTTTACAATCTCAAACAAACGTTTAATCATTTAAACAAGTTACAACCAAACTTATGGAGAAAAACGCAAATTTTTATTTTTTGCAGTTATGTCTTAAAAAGAATTTTGGCGGAAGTTCTTGATAATTTTTACAAACTAAAATTTTGGGTAATTAATTTACCTAGCACAAAATAATTTTTTTAGATGCAAGAAGAAATCAAAAACAACTTTATTTTTCTAATTACTGACGTAAAAAATCAATTTAAACTGACCTTTGAGTTTTTGCGTAAACCCAATGCTGATCTCTATGATAAGTTAATTATCAAAGATGATTACATTGATAATTTAAAAAACGTAATTGAAAATAAGTGTTTTAGTACTATTAGTAAGTTTCCTGATTCAGTTAAAAATAAAAAACAAATTAACTATATTCGCGCCATTCACATTATTGCCATCAATTTGGAGCGTATTGCTGATTTTTGCGTTAACATCGTTCGGCAGGTTCAGCACTTATCCCACTATTCTTTTTTGGAGCAATTTGATTTTGAAAAGAATTTTTCCTTTTTGCAAAATGGACTAGAAGAAATTTTACCTGCCCTAGAGCGCAAAGACCTTGGTTATGCCATAGATATTTGTAGGTTGGAGTATAAAGCAGATCAAAGATACGAATCTATTTTTAAAAAGATTTTATCTTTGGTCAAGACTGACCATAAGCACGCAGCTGACTATATTACTACTATTTTTATTGCCAGATATTTTGAACGGATTGGCGATTCTTTGCTCAACATAGGAGAAGCTATTTTGTTTTATATTTTAGGCGAAAAAATCAAAATTCATCAATTTAGAGCCTTGCAAGAGACCTTAAATCAGTATGGCTATAAGGGAGGAGTTTTAGACATAGACTTTCAGTCCATTTGGGGAACTCGTTCGGGCTGTAGAATAGGGAGGATTCAACATCCTGAAACCAAAACCGAACTAGCCAAAAATAGTATTTTTAAAGAAGGTGCGTTGGTTAAAATAAGAAAAGAAAAAGAAAATTTAGAACGATGGCAAAAGATTTTTCCTGGATTGGTGCCTAGGATCGTAAGTTATTACGAAGAAAAAGACGTAGGTTCAATGTTGGTAGAGTTTTTGCCTGGGTGTGGATTTGACGAGCTTATTATAAATCCGGATAAAGAAATTTTGGCCAATGCCCTGTTCGTGCTCCAACAAACGTTAAGCACTATTTGGGACAGTACTTTGAAACAAGAAAAATTGCCTGTAGATTATATCAATCAAGCTTTGGTCAGAAGTGATAGTGTTTACGAAATGCATCCCGAATTTAAAAGACCTGAATTAAGAATTGGCCAGTTTAAAATCCCTGCTCTGTCTCAACTTTTTGAGCTAGGCCTGGAATTGGAAAAAAAACTTTTTGCACCTTTTTCGGTCTTTATTCACGGGGATTTTAATACCAACAATATCTTATACGATCACAGTGAGCAGCGCGTTTACTTTATAGACGTGTATAGGTCTAAGCGTTTTGACTACGTGCAGGACGTTTCTGTGTTTTTGGTTTCTATTTTTCGCATACCTATATTTGATCGCAAGATTAGAAAATACATGAATGAATTGAGTCAAGAGTTTTATAATTTTGCCTATTCTTATGCCTTGGAAAAAAATGATACTACCTTTAAGGCGCGTTTGGGATTGGCTCTGGTTCGATCTTTTTTTACTTCTACCCGGTTTGAATTAAATAAATATTTTGCCCAAGAAATGCTAATTCGAAGCAGGTATTTGTTGGAATTGCTTTTACGTTTTAACCAGGATTGGACAGAGTTTGATTTTCCAGAAGAGGTACTTTGGTATTGACTTTAAGTCATTGCAAAAGAGGAGAAAGACGATGTCGGTAAAAATAGGAGTAATTGGCGTTCCTGGTGGTTGGTCCTCAGAAATTTTAGCCGATACCATTGAGAGGTTAACGGGATTTAGGCTGTTAGTGGATCTAGGTCAGGTAGAATTAGACTTTAATCAACAAAAAGTTTGGTTTGAGGGCTTTGACTTAACCCAATTAGATGCCTTGATCATCAAAAAAGCAGCTCCTTTTTATTCTCCCAATATTTTAGACAGATTAGAAGTGTTATCTTACCTGGAGAGCCTTGGGGTGCAAATGTTTTCCTCGCCAAATAAGATCATTCGTATGGTTGATCGTCTTAGTTGTACGGTAAGACTGCAGCAGGCTGGTATTCCCATGCCACCTACGACTATTACTGAAGACTTGAGGGTGGCTAAAAAAGTAATTCAAAAGTATGGCGAGGCTATTTTAAAACCTCTTTATACGAGCAAGGCTAGAGGCATGACCTTGATTAAGGCCACAGATAACTTAGAAGAACAATTAAAAGAGTATCAAAAGAATAATCAGATTTTTTACATTCAACAGAAAATAGATTTAAGTGGCAAGGACTTAGGAGTAGTTTTTCTAGGGGGAGAGTATCTAGCCACCTATGCCCGCTGTAAAACCAATGCCCAAGCCTGGAATACGACCACGGTAAGTGGTGGCAAGTATCAAAATTATGAACCAAGCCAAGAAATTATAGAATTAGCCAAAAAGGCGCAAAAACCTTTTGGTCTGGATTTTACGTGTGTAGATGTGGCAGTAACCAAAACGGGATTGTACGTGTTTGAGGTTTCAGCCTTTGGCGGTTTTAGAGGTTTGCTAGAAGGTTGTGGACTTGATATGGCAAAACTTTATACTGAATACGTGTTAAAGAGGTTAAGTCATGGCTAGTGTTTTGGAGCTCATTGATAAGTTTCGAAGGGAATATCCAGCTGAATTTAGTTTGCGCTTGGTTTTTAACGAGACTTCGTTTGAGATCAGGAGCAATCAACAGGCAATCTTAACAGGGCTTAGAGACTATTTTCGGCCTTTTATTCAAGACGGTTTGAGTGAACCAGATATCGTTATTACTGTGCACGAGGCTTCTAGTCCGGACTTTGACTTTGAATTTACGCTCAAACAACCTGATCCAGGCAAGACCAAGATTAAAGAAGAATACGTTGACTTGGTTGACGGCAGGATCGTGCGCAAAAGACTTACAGGAATGGTTTTTTTATTTGGTCAAGGTGAACATCTGGCCATTGGCCCGTGTTTGGCTAACCTCAATCAAGTTATCAACTTTATCAACAATCGTTACATAGAAAAAAAATTGCTAAGTGGTTGTTTGCTTGGGCACGCTGCAGCCGTGCTTTGGCAAGGTAAGGGGTTGGCTATGGCTGGGTTTTCTGGCATGGGCAAATCCACATTAGCTTTGCACTTGATGAGTAAGGGAGCTACTTTTGTAAGCAATGACCGGCTGTTGATTGAACAAGAAGGTAATAGAGTCAAGATGTTTGGCGTGGCCAAGTTACCTCGGATAAATCCTGGTACGGCCTTAAATAATCCTCACTTGCAAAAGATTTTGTCTCCAGAAGAAAAAGAACATTTTTCCAAGCTTTCCAAAGAGGAACTCTGGAAAGTAGAACAAAAGTACGACGTTTTTATTGACCAGTGTTTTGGGCCCAACAAGTTTAAGTTAAGCGGTCCTATGCACGGACTGGTTATTTTAAATTGGTACTTGGATCAAAAAGTAAAACCAGAACTTAAGGTTATCAACGTTGACGAAAGAAGAGACTTATTAAGGGCTTTTATCAAAAGTCCAGGTCTATTTTTTCTGCCTCCCAAGGATAAAAAGTTAGATTTTTCTGAAGAGAAATACGTTCAGGTCCTTAAGAATTGTACGGTAATGGAACTAAGTGGCGGTATTGACTTTGAATCAGCCGTAGAGCAATATTTGGACTTTTTTAAGCAATAGGGATGTTTTCAGGGATGAGTATTACTTCCTTTAACGTTTTAAAAAAAGTAACTATTCCAGATAAGATAAAACTGGCCAGATTGGAGCGTAGTCCA